>VMHT01018399.1_pt1 | contig 238210 bp, 209 predicted proteins | sample 4693611 | NCBI WGS metagenome assembly VMHT01 (sample SAMN12280063, study PRJNA550983) | marine metagenome | isolation source: seawater sampled from same location over 5 years 0.02-0.2 micron viral filtrate | place: USA: collected off the coast of southern California halfway between the port... ... | reverse complement strand
TCCAGTGCAATTCTGTTTACAATAGCCATTGGTCCTCTCCACTCTGTTTCTATAGAAGCTTGAACCTCTATATTGGCACATTGCGATGCCGTAAGAGGGAGGGGACCATCTCATCAGGCTACGACACTAAGTTACATGAATAATCTCAACGGACTGCAGGCCACGGTTAGTTTTCCATTGAATAGACTGCCCTACAGACAAGCCGATAAGCGCAGCGCCAAGTGGTGCGAAGACAGACAAACTGTCGTCATATTTATCGACCTGATCGGGGGCTGTCAGCGTTTTTGTAAACACTTTGCCCGTTTCAAGTACCTTAAAGGTAACTTGTTTATTCAAGCACGCCACATTCTCTGGCATAGCGGCAGGTTCCAGCACTTCTGCACGCGCCAATTCGCCTTCCAGCTCGTCTAAAAACTCCGCTGGCAAGCGCGTTTCTTCCATGCTGTGCTCAATAACGGCTAAGTCAAAGCTCGATATCGTTATTTTTGGTTTTGTTTCCATATTTCTTCTCCATTAAAAAAGGGCTCCGAAGAGCCCTTTATTAGTTACTCATCAGAAAGCTTCTTTTTCTTCTTTTGTTTACGTTTCTCTTTTAACGTCATCTGAGGTTTCTTCTTTTCTTTCTCTTTACTCATTGGATTCACCTTATCTGTTCAATATCTAAAATGACTTAAGCTATTGCACAACTAAGTTACTCCAAGGCTCTACCCTCCTTAAGGCGTGGATCTAAATATCAGTTATTACTTTTTTCTGGTTAACGGCAACGACATCCCATTTTTCGATACGTCGCCCAAACGCAAACCCAGTAAAGATGACCCGAGCGGAGAGATAAATGAAATCAGCTGACTCTCCGGGTCTGCCAGCTCTGGTGGCACCAGCGTCACCGTTATTTTTTCGTTGGTATTACGGTTTCTTACCGTCACTGACGAGCCCACCGTAACTCGTCCTAATAACCGTGAGCTCTTCTGTTGACTAAACTCGAGTCGCTCAAGCAATAAACTCAGCTCAATAGGGTCCATCAGCATTCGCTGTCCCGCATTCTGAAAAATAGGGTTTGCTGAACAGACCAAGCCCTTGCAAGGCCTAAACATACGCATAAGCACGGCTTTATCTCCAACCGAACTAGTGATTAATTAACTTTAGAAATGACAACGAGAAACAGCCGAACGCAGAGCCTGCGTTCGGCTTAATTTGGAAAGGTGAGAGCGGTACTCTGTATGGAGTAGTTATACTTAAACATGATGTCCTCAAAACAACTTGAAGCCATCATAGCCCGTTGAATATTTAAAGCAAGCTATCAAAAATAAGCCTACAAAAGGTTAAATGGATCATCTACTGAACGAGACGGCTCAGTAAACCAAACCGGACCGTCGTCCGTCATATAGAAGTGATCTTCTAAACGAACCCCAAAAGTATCTGGTTTTATGACCATCGGCTCGTTGCTAAAGCACATTCCCGGTGCCAATACAGTTTTATCACCGCCCACCAGATAAGGCCATTCATGTAAATCCATGCCAATACCATGACCGGTTCGATGAGGGACACCGGGTAACTGATAATCGGCTTTTAAACCAAGCTTAGCGAGCGTATCTCGTACCGCATCATCCACCGACTCGCAGGTATTTCCATTGTGCGCGGCATCAAATGCGGCTTGCTGAAGCTGTCGCTCGTATTGCCAGAATGTCTTTTGTTCAGCGTTAGCCTCACCGAATGGGTACGTGCGGGTAATGTCAGAATGGTAGCCATGTAACTTACAACCGGTATCAATTAATACCCAGTCATTTTTTTCCAATTTTTGCTCATGACTGACGCCATGCGGATAACTGGTGCCCTGACCAAACAACACAATACAGAAGAAAGAGCCACTTGCGCCCACTTTGCGATGAGCCTCGTCAATAAACGCCCGCACCTCTGAGGCCGTTACCCCTTCCTGTAGCATTGCCCCGGTCGCACGATGCACCGCCATGGTCATATCCATTGCGGTTTGTATGAGTGCGAGCTCAGCGTTTGACTTATGCATGCGACACTCAGCGGTAATTACTTTTGCGTCGCACATTTGCGCTGCCGGATAGCGCTCCTCAAGGTTTGAAACAATGCTATAAGACGATGATTCGTCCAGCGCGAGTTTACCCTTGGTCAATGCATTCTCTTTCAGAAACCCAATAAAATAATCGTAGGGTGATTCGTGTTCGTCCCACAGCAAGGTCTCCATTGGAAGTTTCATCGCCTGCGTTAATGACCCAATCTCAAACGCAGGCGCTATTAATGTAACCGCGCCTTCGACAGGCACAATTGCGCCCACCAGGCGCTCACTTGGGTACCATTTTAAACCGGTAAAATACTCTAAATTAGTACCCGCGTTTAAATACATCGCATCGATGCCTTTGGCTCGCATCAATGTCTGGGCTTTGTCGACTCTCGCCTGATACTCTTCTAATGTAATGGGCTGAACATTCAGTGTCATATCTTCTAATGCGTCGAGGGCGGTCTTTGCATCGGTAATGCCTACACCGTGGGTCATTCTGCCTCCTAAAATGTCATTTCGTATGAACCGCTAGATTCAAGTAGATGGCCGATTCTGCTAAATAATGGCGAAATATAATAGTCAGCTTTAGGATTTAATTTTTAACACACTGATTTATATAGGTTTTGTTTTTGGCTTAACTCTTGCACTATGACTCATAATAAAAAGACAAGAACAACAAGGAACCATCATGAGTGTTAAATTCGAAGACCGACCTTTAGAGAAAGTCCGTGAAGAAACCATCGACCAACTGGTCATGAACTACGGTCACGGGGAACTTTCCTCAGAAGCGTTTGAGCGCCGTCTCGATGCGGCGATGGACGCAACCGAGCATAGTCAACTTGCTGCGCTAGTAGAAGACCTTGAGCTGAAGCCTGACACGTCGTACGACAGCATGAAAGAACAAAAATTCTCGCCACACTATGGTGAAGGACGCGCCCAGCCAACGGAAAATGTCGTCTCTATTTTGTCATCCAATGAGCGAACAGGTGTGTGGACCGTTCCGCGTGAAATAACGGTGTATGATTTTCTGGGCTCTGTCGAACTCGACTTTACGGATGCTGTATTCCAACACCCCGATGTGACGATCAAAGTGGTCGGGATGCTTTCAAGTCTCGAGATTTACGTGCCTGAAGAAATCATGATAAGCACCAACGTATTTAATATTCTTGGCTCCACTGAAAATAAAGCGCCGTCCATGGGAAACCTGAAGCAAGTTCCCCATATTCGCATTGAAGGCTTTCACGTGCTCGGTTCGGTTGAGGTAAAAGTCAAACGCACCATTAAAGAGAAATTCGTGGCTTTTGCAAACAGCCTGAAAGAAACCTTTAACTCAAAGAACTTCTACTAAGCAGCAGCCAGCTGTGCCAAATACTCGTCATAACTGCCGGCAAAGTCGCGTAAGCCTTTGTCGGTAATTTCAATAATACGAGTAGCCAGTGAAGACACAAATTCGCGGTCATGACTGACAAATAGCAAAGTACCCTCGAACTGCTCCAACGCCAGGTTCAGAGACTCAATAGATTCCATATCCAAATGGTTAGTCGGTTCATCCATCACCAGAATATTTGGCTTCTGAAGAATTAACTTACCGAATATCATGCGGCCTTTTTCACCACCGGACAGAATAGACACCGGTTTTTGAATATCATCCGCAGAAAACAGCATACGTCCCAAAACACCGCGTATCGACTGCTCGTCGTCGCTAGGTTGCTTCCATTGATACATCCATTCGTACACCGTCATTTCCTGCTTAAACAGGTGGGCGTGGTCTTGTGCATAGTAACCAATATTGGCATTTTCAGACCATTTAATACTGCCAGAGTCCGGTGTATAGTCGCCCATCAAACATTTCAGCAAAGTCGTTTTACCAATACCATTGGCACCAATAATGGCGACTTTTTCGCCCACTTCTACCGAGGTACTCAAGCCTTTCAATACCGCCTGCTCGTCAAAGCTTTTACGCACATTCTCGGTTTCAAGCGCCAGCCGGTACAGCTTCTTCTCTTGCGTGAACCGAATGTACGGGTTTACCCGGCTTGAGGCTTTCACTTCTTCCAGCTGAATTTTTTCCATTTGTCGTTGGCGCGACGTCGCCTGTTTGGCTTTCGATGCATTCGCCGAGAAGCGGCTGACAAAGCTCTGTAGCTCCGCAATTTTCTCTTTCTTCTTAGCGTTATCGTTCATCAGTTGCTCACGCGCCTGAGTCGCAGCAAACATATATTCGTCGTAGTTGCCTGGGTAGACACGTAGCTCGCCGTAATCAATATCCGCCATGTGCGTACACACCGTGTTCAGAAAGTGACGGTCGTGCGAAATAATGATCATGGTGCTTTGCTTTTCCGCCAGCACATCTTCTAACCAGCGAATGGTGTTAATGTCCAAGTTGTTGGTTGGTTCGTCCAACAGCATAATATCTGGCTCAGAGAACAATACCTGCGCCAGCAAAACTCGAATTTTAACGCCCGGTGCTAGTGCCGACATTAAGCCGAAATGCTGCTCTACCGGTATACCTAAACCCAACAGCAATTCGCCAGCACGAGACTCGGCTGTGTAACCATCCATTTCAGCGAACTCGGTTTCCAAATCGGCTACACGCATGCCGTCTTCTTCACTCATCTCACCGCTGCTGTATATACGATCCCGCTCTTCTTTTACCGCCCACAGCTCTTCATGACCCATAATAACGGCATCAACCACGCTGTAATCTTCGTAGGCAAACTGGTCCTGGCGCAACTTACCAATGCGGGTATTCGGCTCCAGTGACACGTTACCGGCGGACGGCTCTTGCTCACCACTTAAAATGCGCATAAAAGTCGACTTACCGCAGCCATTAGCACCAATAAGGCCGTAACGATTGCCATTGCCGAATTTAACAGAAATATTTTCAAAAAGAGGCTTCGCACCAAATTGCATGGTGATATTTGCAGCAGAAATCACGTAATCTATATCCAGAATGAGGGAGTAAAAATTGAGCGCGCAATGTACGTGTTTTTCCCGTAAATTACAAAGAAAGATTCACAAAAAGGTAAATAGACGATGCAAATGTCCTGGACTGATGTTTCCACGAATTTTAGTAAAATTTGGAATACCGAGCTTTGGAAAACCGGCGACGCACAAATTCATTTAAGCCAGGTTATTATTGCCCTGGCACTCATTGTTGTAGGTGTTATTGTCATTCGATGGGTGGGTTCACGGCTGGTCAAGCGCGCACTGAAATCCAGCCACGCGTCGCAAAATACGATTTTCGCCTTTCGTAAGTTATTTTCATTTTTAGCTTACGTGCTTATCGTACTTATTGCTCTTCCGGTTGCCGGCATACCTATTACGATATTTGCCGTACTCGGTGGTGCACTGGCCATTGGTGTGGGTTTTGGTGCTCAGAACTTATTGAATAACTTAATATCAGGCATGATTCTGATTGCCGAGCGCCCTATTCGTATTGGCGATATTGTAGAGCTGGAAAATGAACGAGGCCGCATTGAAGAAATTGGTAATCGGTGTGTGCGAATTAAGCGCTATGATGGTGTTCATGTTCTGGTGCCAAACAGCTACTTTCTTGAGCAACGCGTGGTTAACTGGACGCTGGTTTCAACAGAAATACGCAGTACAGTAACGGTAGGAGTGGCTTACGGATCACCGATAGACAAAGTGCGCGAGCTTATGCTGGAGGCCGCCAGTAAGCACGAAAAAATTGTTCAAGAACTGCCAATTGAAGTGTTCTTCGATGACTTTGGTGACAATAGCTTAACCTTTAATTTAATGTTCTGGACAGCGGTTGAAGCCCCTATGGACATTCGTCGTGTACAGTCCGATATTCGTTTTAAAATTGATAAGCTCTTCGCCGAAAGCAACATTGTTATTGCCTTTCCACAGCGCGACGTGCACTTGGATACGTTAAAGCCGTTGGAAATCAAAATGACTCAATCGGACGCATAAAAAAAACGCCACCTCAGATTAGGTGGCGTACAATTACAACAATAACAACCAGGGATTACTTCGTTTAAAACTCGTAGCTGTAACTCAAGCTAACAACTGTTCCTACTTCTTTACTACGGACTAAAATGCCCGATTGGTTCACTTCCTGATCTTCACCCAGCAAGTTTTTCACTTTTAAGCCAATCTTTGAGTTGAAGTTCGGGTAGTAATTGTAAACCAAATCCAGGGAGTGGAACGGTTGTTCATAAGCGTCATCACGACCACCGACACCAGCAGCCAGAATGCGCTCACCAAAGACGTTATACACCAACGAGGTTGAGTGCTCACCGTTTGCTGAGTCATAGTTCAACTGGAAGTTCGCGACGTATTCTGAATGACCCGTCATGCGCTTAGTCGGGTTGGTTAAGTTACCCGCCAAGGCAGGGTCTATCGACGCTTCTGAATCACTCCAGGTTAAGTTACCTGAGGTGAAGAAGCCGTTCGCCAGGTAGCCTAAGTCGTGCAACCACTCAAACTCAACGCCGTACACTTCAGCGGACTCACCGTTAACATAGGTCAATGTGTAGTCTTCATCTCCCACCCGTAACACCGACTCTATCGGGTTCGAAATATCCTTATAAAACGCTGCAACGGTGTAGTTATCTCCGTTATCCGCATAGTACTCGAAACGAGCGTCGTAGTTTTTCAAGTCACTACTTTTCAGGCCAGCAGTACCAAAGGTACGAATGTCAGTAACCGGGTCGTAGTAAGCAACGGGTACCGTTTCACGCAAGTCCGGGCGAACGACTGTTTCACCATAACCAAAGCGAAGCTGGTAATTATCACTTGCCATGTAGGTCAGCGACAAAGCAGTATAAATATCGTCTTCGGAAATCGAACTGTCGACAACGCGCTGAGGATTAAAGTAGTTATTTAAATCCTGCTCGTCGAAAATTAAGCTCGAGGTCGCCAGAGACACTTGTTTAAAGTCTTCGTAGCGAATACCACCACTGACACGCCAGGTATTGTCGAATATGGCGTCGAACTCACCGTAATACGCATCAATTTTCTGAGCGGCTAAATAGTCGTCTGCATTTGGCGCGCCCGGTTCACGGAAGGTAATACGAAAATCGTTTTCGTCAATGACCTCATCCGTCAAATAACCGGTAACACCCAATACATTGTCCAAGTCATCCAACACAGACAGGCGTGAACCTGAGGCGTTATCCAAACTGAAGCGACTGGTGCTGTAATAACGAGCTTTATCCATAAAGTCATAACCCGCTTTCAGCTCCAGCTCAATACCAGACAACATAATAGGTAGTGAGAAATTACCACCGTAAGATTTCACGTTGTCTTCCATGTCAACGAACTGGAAAATCGCCCGGTTGTCATCTCCTGTTACACGAGTCTCAGAGAAGCTTCCGTCAGTGTTGTAAATGTCATCAAAACGGTAAGACACTTCGGTCGGAATTTCCGTTTCCGCTTTTGACTCTGTGTACTGCCAGTCAAATCCAACACCCCAATAGTCCATGAAGGTGTGTTGCCCGCGGAATTGGTCAACATTCAGAACACGTTCTTCATACTTAAACTCATGCTCGCGGTTAGCTATACCCGTTCCTGCAATGGTTTTTAAGTTACTGCCGTTCGGGCTTTGCTTAATACCAAATTCTGACTCGTCCTCTGAGTCTTCCAGATAAATTTTGGTATAGCTAACGTTGTGAGTGTCGAGCTGATAGCCCGCAGTGAAGAAACCATTTAAACGTTCAGTTTCTGTGGTTACAGTGGTTTCAGACAAAGTGTTGTAACAGGAGTTAGAAACGTCTTCCGCGGTTTCTAAGGACGTTGAACAGCCTGCTTCGGCGTTGTTACTAATGACGGCATTACGACGCTCTGATGCATCCCAGTCATTGTCGTAGGAAGCGGCAGCTAACACACCGAAAGTACCGCCAAACCAGGACTCATCAAAGCTGTTACCCAAGGTCGCTTTTAAATCAAAGTTAGGGTCTAACGACTCTTTCTTAAGTACCATGTTACGCGGCAACTGCTTCGCTAACGACGCATTAATGGCGCGCGCCTGATCGCCGGCACTGGTGCCGTTACCGGTTAAGCCATCCGTATTAATGATATTACGTAAGCTAAAATCACCTTCGTAACGACCAATCGCGTTTTGAATACCTTCGGGAATACCCGCGTCGTTACGGTTATAAGTATAGCCTTCGTCCGCATTACTGTTTAAGCCAACACCAGCTTCGACATTAAAAATAAATTCATCAGGTAAAGAGCGCGTACGAATATCGATATTGCCGCCACCAAAAGCCGCCGGCATAGACGGTGAAAACACTTTTTGTACCGCCATGCTTTCAATAATGGTCGACGGGATAATGTCCAGCGGCACCACATTACGCGTTAAGTCCGGGCTGGGAATACTGGCGCCGTTAATGCGGGCGCTCGAATAGCGTTCACCTAAGCCGCGAACATAAATGAATTTGCCGTCAACCAACGTCAAGCCGGTGACTCGACGCAGCGCTGAAGCAGCGTCACTGTCACCAGAGCGGGATAGCTGCTCAGCGCCTAAAATGTCCGCCACAAAAGCCTGATTTTTACGCTCTTCAACAACTGCAGCCGCACTTCCTTGCAAGCGACTGCCGGTAGTTACCACTTCTTCAATCGTCGATTCACGCTCAATGTCAGCGTCTTCAGCTTGCTGAGCCAAGGTTACCGGACTGGTAGCGACAAGACCTAATCCAACCGCCAGTGCTACAGGCTTGAGTTTGTAGTGATTTTTCATAACCAACTCCTACACTAAAATCGGAAAATAGGCGCAACCTGTGTGCGCCTATTCATTAACCTGCAACTCAACTTAGTCCTGCTCAGAGGCGGTTACTGCGTTGTCTACCCACTGATACCATTCAGAGCTGGTGTCGTCGTTCGACAATGCACCGATGAAGTCAACCGCAGTAAAGAAGTCGTCATTCAGTCCGGTTAAGTCATTTGCCGTAATCGTGATAGATGACGACATGTCAGTTGAAATACCGTCATCGTTCAGTACCGTTGCTGAACCGTCCAGAATTTCGTTCGCGCTGCCGTTTTGGTACCACTGGGTGTAGGTCTCACCATCAGCGAACGTATTGTCACCCGTGCTAACAAAGTTATTGGTACAAGCTAGTACTGAGCTGTAGAAGTCGAGCTCGCCGTTATCAACGCCAGCTTCACCGTCTGAAGTGAAGAAAACACAGCCGTCGTCTGCCGTGCCGTTCTCTTTAATTTTCAGTACGTTATACATCTGACCCTGGAAGTTATCGTCAAATTTAGTCGCGATTGACGGGTCGTTGTCACGAACAGATGTACCGTCGGTGGTAATAATGGTCACGTTAGCAATGGTTGGGGCAGAGGCCGGTGCTTGCGAATAGTCCGGACCATTGTTTTTCTCACCGTCAGCCTCAAAGCCGCCGTTCCCCATGTAGTTGGTCTGGCCGTCGACTGTCACTGTGCCATGCTTAATAAATACGAACTGCGCACGTCCCTGCCAGCCGGCGTCCATATCCAGCGAGTCGTCCTGAGTATCCGTAACGACAATGTTTCTTAAATCAGCAGCACCACCGAAGAACTCAATACCGTCATCGAACCCCTGGTGAATGTGAATGAATTCGTAAGAAGAGCCAGAACCTACTGCGTTCAGCGTTAGTGAGTTCAAGTCGTCGCCATCACCGCCGTCACGAGGGCCTGAGCCTGCGTACCAAATTTGTGCGTACTTCATTGAGCCGCTGTCGTCCGTGTTGTCGTTACCACCGTAGAAGCTGACAATACCTTCCGACTCACGGTTACAAGTACCGCCGTCACGTTCAGCATCCGTACACTCATTGGTAATACCGTTACCGTTGATGATGATGCCACCCCAGTCTGCGTAACGCGGCGCGTCGCCTGATACGTTTAAACGATCAAACTCATTTGCTGAGGTAAATTTAATCGGTTTATCAAACGTACCAATAGCATTCAGTTGCGCACCGCGGGCAATCTGAATAATGGCTTCGCCGGAAGTGAATGCTAAAATCGCTCCCGGTTCAACCGTCATCACCGGACCGTTTTGATTAATCTCACAACCTGTAGTGGTGTCACAGTCTTCACCAATCTGCAAAGCGCCTTCAAACACGTGCACACCGCCGTCAGGCAACTCATCAAACGTAATGTCTTCCGTAATTTCTATCGTTGCACTGGCAAAGTCAGTATCGTAGGAGCAGTCCTGACCATCGTATTCACCCTGAACGTCTGCGTAGGTTGCACATGGATTAGATGAACCGCTGTCACCGCCCCCGGTATCACCGCCGGCATTCGAGCCACCACCATTATTCACGGTTGGCGTCACGTTAATATCGCCACCGCAACCGGCTAATAGAAGTGCTGTGGTCACTGCAGATATCTTAAATAAGGTATTGAATTTCATTGGGTTCTCCCGACTTCTTCGTGTCATGTTGTGATTTAAGTCGGGAGCAGATTAGGACGCTTGCATGACAGGATTGTGACAACACAAAAGTGTCACAAAATGTTCACGATTTGGTAACCAAAACGCGTGGTGATGATCTTTGCACTTGTTGAATAAGTAACCCTAACCTGACTAACAAGCCGAGCGAAAAATTAACTGTTCGTTCGGCTGCTCAAGATGATACTCCATGGCCAGCTCGTCGCAGTTGGCCAACCTTGGGCAAATCTCACAGTCCTTCATGACTTTTTCCGGCAAGGTGTCTTTCGAGCAATAGCGAAAACCTTGCTGTTCAAAAAAGTCCGGCACCCGGGTCAGCACTATCACTCGGTTTAGCTGCAACAGGCGGGCTTTTTTCAATAAGTAAGCCACCAGCATACGCCCCTGACCACGCACCTCGGTTTTCGGGTTGACTCCTAACGAGCGAATTTCCGCTAAGCCTGTGGTGTAGATATACAATGACGCACAACCCATCACCTTGCCGTTCACTTCAGTCACCGCAAATTCGTTAATAGAATGCACGATGTCATCTTTCGCCCGTGGTAGGTTCTCGCCGGCTCCGGCCCAGTGCTGAACTAAATCTAAAATGGCACCAATATCACCCAGGTTGGCGTCGCGCACCTGGATCTGCTGTTGCTGCTGTGCCGCTTTTAAAGCTTCATTCACTCGCTGCGGCGAGGTTCCGCCCAGGGCACAACGTTTTTCCAGCAGCGCATCCAGCGTCAGCCAGTCATAAACGTCCTGCTCAATAACCGAGGCCACTGCCTGAAACGCCTCCAGCGGCATATCCTCTAATGGTTTTTTCGCCTTAATGGCCTGTTGCACCAGTTCACCGACGTTGTGATGCGCCTGCCGAAAAGGAATGCCTTTGGATACCATATAGTCCGCGAGCTCAGTCGCATTGGCGTAACCGCCTTGCGCAGACTTACGACAAGCCTCCTGATTAACCGTCAGACCATTCAGGGTCGAGGTCACCATCGCCAGTGATGCCTGCCAGGTGGTAAAGGCATCAAACAGCCCTTCCTTGTCCTCCTGCATATCTTTATTGTAGGCCAATGGCAGCGCTTTTAAGGTCATCATTAAGCCGGTTAACGAGCCCACCACCCGGCCACTTTTACCCCGCACCAACTCCAGCGCGTCCGGGTTTTTCTTCTGCGGCATCAGTGACGATCCCGACGTCACGTTATCGGCCAGCTCGATGAAGCCGGCCTCCCCGGAATTGTAGAAAATTAAGTCTTCCGCTAAGCGCGACAAATGCAGCATCGACAACGACGCGGTGCTTAACAGCTCCACTACAAAGTCACGGTCAGATACTGAATCCAGACTGTTCCGCGTTGCTTCACTAAAACCCAGCTCGCTGGCAATAGCTTCGCGGTCGACCGCATAGGCTGTGCCTGCCAGCGCCCCGCAACCTAAAGGGCTTTTGTTGAGTCGATCAGTAGCGTCTTGTAAGCGCTCACTATCACGTTGCAGCATTTCCACATAGGCCAGGCACCAGTGCGCCAGCAAAACCGGTTGCGCCCGTTGCAGGTGTGTGTAACCGGGTATGACCGTGTCTTTTTCACGTTGCGCCAGATCCAGCAATGCCTGCTGAGTCTGCTTTAACGACTGTTGCAGAGCTCCGGCCTGCTCACGGCACCACAAGCGTAAATCCGTAGCAACCTGATCATTACGGCTGCGCCCGGTATGCAGCTTTTTGGCTAAATCACCCACCTTAGCTATCAGTGCCGCTTCCACAAAAGAATGAATATCCTCATCGCCGCCCACCGCGACTGCCGCAGGGTCTTCTCGCACCTCACTGAGCAGTTCATTCAATGCCTGCTGTAACTGCTGACATTCATCACTGTTCAGTACGCCAACCTTGTGCAACGCATTCGCCCAGGCTTTAGAGCCGGTGATATCCTGCTCAGCTAACACATAGTCAAAAGGCAGCGAGTCATTAAACTGCTGAAACGCGGCATCGGGTCCTGCCGCAAAACGTCCACCCCATAGCGCCATAATCTACCCCTTTTGTTGCTTCTGTAACGCCGCTATCCGGCTAGGAAGGGAGAACAACCGAATAAAACCTTCGGCGTGCGCCTGGTTATAGACTTCGTCAGCGCCAAAGGTCGCAAAGTCTTCGCTGTATAAGCTATTCGGAGAACGTTTCTGAACCGCAGTCACTGAGCCTTTATAGAGCTTCAGCACCACGTCGCCGCTGGCAGCCGAACATAGAGACTCCGCTGCCGCCATCACCGAATGCTGCAATGGGGTAAACCAGCGCCCGTCGTACAGTAATTGCGCGAACTGCTCGCTTAGCTGAGCTTTCCAGCTGCGGCTGGTTTTATCCAATACCAGCTCATCAATAGCCTGCAAGGCAGCCATCATGACGGTGCCGCCCGGCGTCTCGTAACAGCCTCGGCTTTTCATGCCCACCAGACGGTTTTCAACAATATCCACGCGCCCGACGCCATGTTTAGCGGCAATGTCATTCAAAACATCCAGGCATTCAAAAGGCGACAAGGCTTTGTCATTCACCGCCACAATCTCGCCACTCGCAATCGTCACCGAAACGTACTCCGGCTTATCCGGTGCCTGCTCGGGTGAGACAGTCAGGGTCCAGACCTTATTCGTAGGCTCACACCATGGGTCTTCCAGTTCCCCGCCTTCGTGCGAAATATGCCAGACGTTCGCATCACGGCTGTAGATTTTGGTGGCTGACGCCGAGCACGGGATATCCCGCTCCGCCAAATAATCCAACAGAGACTCCCGGCTGCTCAGCTCCCACTCGCGCCACGGAGCTATCACGTGTAAGTCAGGAGCTAAAGCGGCATAGCAGGACTCAAAGCGGACCTGATCATTCCCTTTACCGGTGCAGCCGTGCGCCAACGCATCTGCTCCCACTTTACGAGCCACTTCAACCTGAGCTTTAGCAATAATCGGACGCGCCATGGCGGTGCCGAGCAAGTAAGTGCCTTCGTAAATGGCCCCGGTCTTGAGTGTTGGGTACACGTAGCTCTTCACAAACTCGTCTTTTAAATCTACTACGTGGCATTCGGACGCGCCGGACGCTTTGGCTTTTTCTTCCACACCTTCCAGCTCTTCGGCGCCCTGCCCCACGTCAGCCACAAAAGCCACGACTTCACAGCCATAATTTTCTTTTAACCAGGGCACAATGGCCGAGGTGTCCAGACCGCCAGAATAGGCCAATACAACTTTCTTCACGTGACTCATGAGGCTTTCTCCATAGATTCTGGCAGTACTGCTGCCGTTGGGTTTAATAACAAGGTTAATAAGGCGTTTTGTGCGTAAAGCCGGTTCTCAGCCTGCTGAAAACAGCGCGACAGTGGGCCGTCCATAACATCGGAGGTAATTTCATAGCCGCGGTGTGCCGGCTGGCAGTGCAGCACCGAAGTGGCACCACTGTGCTCAACCAGCTGCGCGTTAATTTGATAGGGGTGGAAAATCTCGCGTACTTCATCCAGAGGTTTGTCATCCCCCATGGACACCCAGGTGTCGGTGTAGAGTGCGTCGGCGCCTGCCACCGCAGCAATATCATGCGTTACAACAATGTTGGCGCCGCTCTTCTTCGCCAAAGTCTTCGCTTTTTCCACAAGATCAGCATCGGGCTCATAGCCTTTCGGGCAAATAATGGTGCAATCGGTGCCTACTGTGGCGGCGGTTAGCATCAGCGAGTGCGACACGTTGTTGCCGTCACCTAGGTACACTAACTTCAAGCCCTTCAGCTTGCCGTACTGCTCCTGCAAAGTTAGAAAGTCCGCCAGTGCCTGGCAGGGGTGAAACAAGTCGCACAGACTGTTCACCACAGGAACTGATGCGTGCTGCGCTAATTCTTCTAAGGTGCTATGCGACATCACCCGGGCGACAATGGCATCCGCCCAGCAGGAGAGGTTTCTTGCGTAATCGGCGACGGTTTCCCGTACGCCCATACCCTGCCCCTGCTCGTTCAGGTACACGGCATGACCGCCTAATTTCTGCAAACCAATATCAAAAGACAGTCGCGTGCGCAGGCTTGGTTTTTCAAATAGGGTAACCACGCTTTTGCCGGCCAGCGTGTGTTGGTAGTTTTCGGGGAACGCTTTTTGCGCTTGCGCTAACGCCAATAACTGTAAAGTGTCAGCCGGAGAAAACTCCAGCCCGGATAAACAATGTTTCATCATACTTACTCACTAATCTGTGTGCCTGAAAAGGGGTTATTCATTACATTCCAACTGCCAATTCGCACACATCGTCGTAAGCGTTTTGCGGCGCTTAACGCCCCGCGAACTTTTACCTCCATGCCGTCTTTAATCACTCCCGCCTGGGTAAGTTGCTGAATAGACTCTGAATTGAGATGGCTTAAAGGGGTTCCAGTGCCGTCCAACACCGCTTCAACGTCGGTTATCAACAGCAAGTCGGCATTGTAGGTGGCAGCGACGGCCACAGCGGCATCGTCGGCATTCACATTGAACCAGTCGCCGTTTTCGCCAAAGCCGATAGAGCTGATAATGGGTAGGTAGCCATGCATCAGTAAGTCGGCCAACAGTCCGGGCGTAGCTTCCGGAGTCTGACAGACGCCAACCTGACCTAAGTTTTCAGACTGTTTAGCACAAAGAACGCCCGCTTCATAAAGCGTCAAACCAATAGGTTTTAAACCTGCGGTAATAGCTTGTTTCATTGAGGTTTTATTGGCCGCACCCGCCAGACCACCAACTATATAGGGCATGTGTTGCTCAGGGCTGACTCTTAAACCATTCACCTTTTCACTCTGTAAACCGGCCGTTGTCAGCCACTGTTGTACCAGCGCTCCGCCGCCGTGCACGAGCACAATGTCATCATCGTTTTGTTGCAGTGACTGAAACAACGCACTTAAAGCTTCCGGTTGTTCTAACAGGCTGCCACCGAGTTTTATGACTTTCATAGCAAGCCCTCCTCAACCGGCAGTCCCAGTTGCAGATTAATGCACTGAATGGCCTGACTCGCTGCACCTTTCAGTAAGTTATCAATAGCTGACAGCACAATGAGCTGGTTACCCTGCCGGTGCCAGCCAATATCGACAAACGGCTGCTGCACAACGTTTTTAATAGCGGGACGGCTTTGGCTTTTCGCACGTACCAAAGGTGCATTCGCATAGCATTGATAAGCGCTGGCAAGGTCATCGTCAGTGACCGTGTCATTTAAGGTTGCATAAACGGTTGCTAAGATGCCTCTCGGAAAATTCGCTAAATGCGGCGTAAAAAGCACCTCTTGTTGTAGCTGTTGAGCTATTTCCGGTGTGTGTCTATGACCAAAGAGTCCGTAGGCTTGCAGCGATAACTCAGCACCATGGCTGGTCAGTGACGCTTTTCGTCCCGCGCCGGTAACACCAGATACCGCATTTACAATCACTTTTTCGTCGGTAAGCAACGCTTTTTGTTTTAGCGGAAGCAGCGCCATTAATGCAGCAGTTGGATAACAGCCGGGCACCGCAACCAGCTGTGCGGTTGCAATATCTGCAGCGTGCCACTCAGCCAGACCATACACCGCTCTGTCTAACCAGTTTGAATGCTTGTGCTCAAAGCCATAAAACTCGGAATACTGGTTTACATCGTGCAGCCGAAAGCCACCAGACAAATCAATAACCTTGAGACCGGCCTGCAAAAACTCTGGGGCTAACGCGACACTCACAGCGTGATCCGTGCATAAAAATACCGTGTCCGCTTGTTCAATAATCGCCGCTTTAGCAGCGCTCGACAAGGGCTGCAAAGGTGCAGCTAAAGAATGTGCATATTGCGGATGTAAATCGCCGAGCAAGGTGCCTGCATCACTGCTATGCTCAGACACGTAGCAGCCAAACAGCTTTAGAGCTGAGTGCTTCTGTATTAACCGTGAGAGTTCGGCGCCAACATAGCCGCTGGCTCCAATCACGGCGACGGTGTGTGACTGTTTTGTCTGGTACTGCATGAAAAAACCATTGCTGTTTATACTTAAAAATGCAGAATAAACGAATTAATATATTTATGCAATAATCGTGAATAATTATTTTTTAATAGGAATTATATTTATGAACGCCCAGTCGTTACCTTCTTTCTTTTCGATGTACCAGCAATTGATTGCTATTCCGTCTATCAGTGCGACCGTTCCTAAATGGGATACCAGCAACAAGAAGGTCATTGACTTATTGGCTGAGTGGCTGGAATTACTGGGCTTTGAGTGTGAAATTAACGAGCTGAAAAGTCAGCAGGGAAAGTACAACTTACTGGCGCGGCGCGGCGCCGGTAGTGGCGGATTATTGTTGTCAGGACACACCGACACAGTGCCTTACGACGCCAGCCGTTGGAACTTTGATCCCTTTACGTTAACCGAAAAAAATAACCGCTGGTATGGGCTTGGCAGCATCGATATGAAAGGCTTCTTCGCTTTTGTCTTACAGGTGTTGAGTGACCTGGATGCCAGCAAACAAAGCAGACCCATTATGGTTCTGGCCACCGCTGACGAAGAAACCACTATGAATGGCGCCCGTGAAGTCAGTCGCTTTGCTAACCTACATCCGGATTACTGCATTATTGGCGAACCAACAGATATGCGTCCGGTCTACGCGCACAAGGGCCATATGAGTGAGGTCATTCGCATTATCGGTCGCTCCGGCCACAGCTCCGATCCGGCACTGGGTATCAATGCCATAGAGCTGATGCACGAAGTCATTTCTTCACTCATGAAATTAAAAGAAGAGTTTAAGCATAAATATTCAAATTCAAGCTTCACTGTGCCACAACCAACAATGAACTTTGGGCACATTCACGGTGGCGACAACGCCAATCGTATTTGCGGCTGCTGTGAGCTGCACTTAGACGTGCGCCCGCTCCCCGGATTATCTGTCGATGAACTCTACGCCCATTTGCATAAAGCAACCGAAAGTATACAAAAGCGCTATCCGGGCAGTGTCGAACTTATCTCGTTGCACCACCCAGTTCCTGCATTTGAGCAAACGCCCGACTCAGCCTTGGTACAACTCGCCGAAAAAGTCTCGCAGTCACAAGCGCAGGCCGTAAACTACTGCACCGAAGCACCTTTTCTGCAAGAGTTAGGTTGCGAAACCTTAGTTATGGGCCCCGGTTCAATAAAACAAGCGCATCAGCCCGACGAGTATTTATTGACCGAAACTATTGAACCGACTCAAGAAAAACTAAAAAAGTTATTAAAAAGCTATTGTTTTTCCGACTAGCTGCCGATACAAACAAGCAGCATCATTGATTTAGATTAATGCCAGGTCGTTTAAACGTTAGTAAAAGGATCATCACATGTTACGACAGTTTTCTATAGGTACCAGAGCCATTGGGGCATTCGGTCTAATCGGCGTATTCGTTATCGTTCTTGGGCTGTTTGCTCTCAATAGAATGGGCGCCATTGCCGATCGCATGCATGTTATTACCGACAAGCAAGTGCCTGCAGTGGAAAAAGTCAATGCACTAAATAACGAGTTTCTTTACGTCAACATATACTCAGCTAACGTTTACACCTATTTAAACGACCCTAACCGTCTGCAACGCTACTTAGATAGATTAGATTCAGCTTCGGCCAGTTTAAAAGAAGCCCAGGAAGAATACAGTTCTCTTATCGAAGACCCTGAAGCACGAAAACTGTTTAACGAGTACAAAGCGCTTGATAAAAAATATTGGCAGCTCAACAAGCAGTTTCTAGAGTTAGTTAATGCAAGACTTCCTGATGTTATCGCATCACTGCGTGAAAACTCATTAATTCCATTGAGTGGTGAAATATCGGCTAAATTGGACCAGCTTCAGCAGCGCGAAATGGCGTTAATCAGTGATGCAAGCGATAATGCGGCCAATGTTCATGAAAGCGCCAACATCGCTGTCATCATTGCGATTATTGCGGTCGTATCGTTACTCATTTTCTTTGCTATTATGATAACCAAAAGTGTCGTCAGCCCAATATCCGCCGCTGTGGATTTTGCTAAAGTCATCGCCTCTCGCGACTTAACTCAAACCATAGACGTTGTCGGCAACGATGAACCGGCTCAATTACTGAGACAATTGATTAAAACTCGTGACGAGCTGCGCGAATCCATCAGTACTATTTCTGAGTCTTCCGAACAGCTGGCGTCAACCTCTGAAGAGTTAAGCTCGGTAACACAAGATTCGACCCGCACTATTCAGCAGCAAACCGAAGAACTCGAACAGGCAGCGACTGCCGTTAACGAGTTGACTACCGCTGTCGAAACCGTGGCTCAGGATGCACAAAATGCATCGGAAGCGTCTGAAGAAGCAAACCGTCAGGCACAACAAGGTGACGACAGAGTTCGCCAAACCGTCAGAGCCATCGAAGAGTTGTCACAAGAAATTGGTGACTCGTCGAGTAACGTAACTGAACTTGCAGAAAAAGTTACCAGCATTACCAAGGTATTGGAAGTTATTCGTGGTATTGCCGAACAAACCAACTTACTGGCACTGAACGCAGCCATTGAAGCCGCACGCGCTGGTGAATCGGGTCGAGGCTTTGCGGTGGTTGCCGACGAAGTACGCTCTTTGGCTCATAAGACTCAGCAGTCGACCGTTGAAATTGAGGACATGGTTAAGGCCATTAATGAGTCCAGCGACCGCTCTGTGTCAACCATGGAGAAAAGCATGGAACGAGCGACTCGCACGCTCGATGTGGCTCGTGAAGCGGGCGAAGCATTGCAACTTATTGCAACCGCTGTCAGCGAAATCAACAACCATAACACCTCCATTGCCAGCGCCGCTGAAGAGCAGGCCAATGTGGCTCGTGACGTTGATAAGAACCTGGTCAGTATCCGCGATTTGTCGAACTCAACCGCGTCGGGCGCCGAACAAACCAACGCGTCCAGTGACGAGCTGTCTCGCTTGGCTGTTAGTCTGAGCGAATTAGTCAAACGCTTTAAAATTTAAACTCTCTAATGTGTAAGAGAGGGCGACCGCCTTCTCTTACACATAGCTTTCCATTTCGGGTAATCCTGAAATACTCTCCTGAAGCCATTTCGATTCGTTTGCGATGACGCACATACAGCGCTCTATATGCGCTTTCTCAACATCGTTAATGGCGCATTGCAACACCTGCTCTTTGGCACTATTTAAAGAGCCCAACACAGATTCTAATGTCTGCTGCATTAGCAGCTGTAAGCGTGTCAAAGGCAAGTCCACGGCTTTTGCAAAGTCTGCCAACATATAGCTGGTTATCGGCTTGCTGAAGTTGCCTGCGTTACCGGCATCGTATTCACCTATGGACATGGCGAAGACCTGAGGAATTTCAGTCGGAATGCTTTCTGCCTGCCCCACCTTTCGTCTGCCCTGAAGCTCTTGAATACTGGCTTCGACATTCACTAAATCGTAAAAAGGCGCAAGCTCCAATCCGTTTTTACCAACGAAGTAACTGATATTTTTACCGTGAGCATCGTAATTAGCCGTCAATAAATTGAAGGTCATCCACTTGACCAACGCCGTCTGGTAAGCAAGCGCGTTATTGGTGCGTACTGAAAACAACTTAGGAAAAGACACACCGTCACGAATGTAAATACCATCGCCGGTATCACCGAATTGCCGTTCGTACTTATAGGACGGCGGTAGGTTAACAGCCTGGCAACCATCAATAACATGGCGTCGGCGAACACGCCTATGCTCAGCATCAAAATGTCGGTCAAACCTGTTAACAACCAGAGTCGGCGTCTCACCATAGCGCCGGAAATCGACTTCTGGCACATTGAGCCCGGACAGTTTCGCCAATGTCATCGTGAAAAACTCATTCACGGCAATACAGGGCACCCGACCCGTTTCGAATTTAAAAATACGATTAGAGGCCAACTCGCCTTCAGCAAAGCCGAGTTCGTGTCCGCTTTCGAATAAATTCAGTTTGTCCTGCACTCCTGCTACGGATAAACGCGTTTTACCATCCCAGTAGGTAATAGGCTCAGCCGCTGACTTTGCTCTTTCGAGCTTTTCCCCAAGTTCATTATTGGAAATAGACCTCAGTAGCGTCTCACCCACGGCTTGCCCGGGGGGACGGAATGACAAAGCGCCTGAGGTTTCCTGACCAATCGCTCGGATAAGCCCAAATGTATTATTTCTGGATACCGTTGTGTTTAATACCAGCTCATCTAACCCCTTGCCTTCAGGCAACAGGTTTTGCAAGTAATTATGGACTTCACGCTGGCCGAAATCGCCGCTCAAAGGCAAGTGTGACGATATCGCAAAGCCATTAGCTCGCCATTCGCTATTGTAGGTCAGGGCAAGCTCGCGTTCTGTGCCGGCAATCAAGCTAAGCTCCGCAATTTTTTGCTGTGTACCGATATAAACATCGAGCGTGTGTTTGTCAAAACCAGTCACTGTCTGGCTCCCTAAGCTCATTATCTTGATGCTGTTGAGTGTCGGTCACTATGCGAAAGGAGAGCCCAAGGTAGTTCATAACCCGCAGTACATTGACAAAATTAACCCGAGGATCGCCCTTTTCAATTTTTACCAGAGTTTGTCTGGATAACGACAGCGTTTTAGCGACATCCACTAAGCGTAAATGCATTGTCGTGCGCTTAGCGGTAATAGCCTCAGCCAGCAACGCTGCTGAGAAAGGTTGTGTTAAGTCAGGCATAGGAGTTGGCCTGACACTTTTACCATTGGCCACTCTAAAGTTTCCTTAAAATAGAATTTAAGGTTAATATTAGACAACAGCTCCTAAAAGTCAATTTAAATAGAATTTAATAGGCTAGCGATTAAAAAATCTATTTAATTCTATTATAGTAGTATTTTAAAAGATTAGTTAGACTTGCCCCGCTCAAATTTTAGACACAGCTAACTCCAACATAAAAATAACCCTCGTGAATACTGTTAATTTACTGCATAAATTAGACTAATGGTGCGACCAGCGCCTATTCTGAATCCGTGTTAACAAACCAGTAACAACGGATTCAAAAATGAACAATCTATTTCAATTCAGTCAGCCGCTTGATAACAATGCGAAAACGTTATTCAACGATGAGCATCAAGAGTTTCTTGCCGAGCTGGTGGATACGTTTCAGCCTCGTTTAAACGAGCTATTGGAAAAGCGCCAGCAACGTCAGGCCTATTATGACGACGGCGCCCTTCCCGACTTTGATCCTCACACTCAGGACATTCGCGAAGGCGACTGGAAAATTGCCCCATTGCCTAAAGATCTGCAAAAGCGTCGCCTGGAAATTACCGGGCCAGTCGACCGCAAAATGGTGATTAACGCGTTGAACGCGAATGTTGATTGCTACATGGCCGACTTTGAAGACTCACAGTCGCCCACCTGGGACGGCATGGTGAACGGCCAAATTAACTTGCGCGACGCTAACACTGGCGGCATGACTTACACCGACCCCAGCAGCGGCAAAGATTACAAAGTCGGCGAGAACCCGGCGCTGCTTATTGCCCGGGTTCGTGGGTTGCACCTACCGGAGAAACACGTACAGCGAAATGGGCAGGCTATTCCAGGGGCGCTCATGGACTTTGCTCTGTACTTTTTACTGAACTATCAGCAACGTCTGCAGCAAGGCTCTGGTGTGTATTACTATCTGCCGAAACTCGAGCACAGCGACGAAGCCAAGTGGTGGGCCGACGTTTTCCACTTTACAGAAGAAAAATTCAACTTAAAGACCAGCACCATTCGAGCCACAGTGCTTATTGAAACGCTGCCGGCCGTATTTCAGATGCACGAGATTTTGTACGCCTTAAAAGATCACATTGCCGCACTGAACTGTGGTCGCTGGGACTACATTTTCAGCTACATCAAAACCCTGAAAGCGCACGCCGATCGTGTATTACCTGACCGTCAGGTCGTCAGCATGGACAAACCGTTCTTAAACGCTTATTCGCGCTTATTGGTCAAAACCTGCCATCAACGGGGCGCATTGGCGATGGGCGGCATGGCGGCTTTTATTCCCAGCAAAGATCCAGCTGAGAACGAAAAAATCCTCGCTAAAGTCCACGCCGATAAGACGCTGGAGCGAGACAACGGGCACGACGGCACCTGGATAGCCCATCCCGGTCTTGCCGATACCGTTCGCGAGATCTTTGTTGATGGTATTAAAGGTGACAATCAGCTGCATGTACTGCGCGAAGACGACAATGATATTGACCAAGCGTTATTACTTCAGCCATGTGACGGTGAGCGCACTGAAACAGGCATGCGCACCAACATTCGCGTGTCTCTGCAATACATTGCAGCCTGGTTAAACGGCAAAGGCTGCGTACCAATTTATGGTCTGATGGAAGACGCTGCCACCGCAGAAATTTCCCGCACCTCTATCTGGCAATGGATCCGTCATGGCAAAAAGCTCTCGGACGGCACGCCGGTCACCAAAGCCTTATTCACGCAACTTCTGCAGGAAGAAGCCGACGTCGTAAAAAAAGAAGTGGGTAGCGAGCGCTGGAGTAACGAGCCGTTTGAACAGGCGTTGACACTGCTTGAAAACATCACCACCGCCGACGAGCTGGTCGACTTTTTGACCCTGCCCGGCTACGAACAACTCAACTAATTTCAATTCACAACATTATTAAAGAACAACAAGGAATACGATCATGACAACCACAAACTTATCATTCGCTCAGCAAGTTAAAGAGTTACAAGAGCAGTGGGACACCGACCCACGCTGGAAAGGCGTTGAACGTCCGTACAGCGCCGAAGAAGTCGTTCGCTTACGCGGCACCGTGCAACCTGAACACACCTATGCCAAAAATGGTGCAAACAAACTCTGGCAACTGATTCACGGTAAAGCTCAGGAGAAATTCGGCAAAGACTATGTGAATGCATTGGGCGCATTAACCGGCGGTCAGGCGGTGCAACAAGTGAAAGCCGGCTTACAAGCAATCTACTTGTCAGGCTGGCAGGTTGCTGCCGACAACAACTCGGCGTGCAGCATGTACCCGGACCAGTCCCTGTACCCGGTCGACTCAGTGCCTACCGTGGTTGAGCGCATTAATAACTCGTTCGCCCGCGCTGACCAAATTCAGTGGTCAAAAGGCGTAACACCGGAAGACGACAACTATGTCGACTACTTTGCGCCAATTGTGGCTGATGCCGAAGCCGGTTTTGGCGGTGTACTTAACGCCTACGAACTGATGAAAAACATGATCAAAGCTGGTGCCGCCGGGGTTCACTTTGAAGACCAGTTAGCGTCCGTTAAAAAATGTGGCCACATGGGTGGTAAGGTACTGGTGCCAACACAAGAAGCTGTACAGAAACTTTCCGCCGCGCGTTTAGCCGCTGATGTCGCCGGTACACCAACGCTCATTGTCGCACGTACTGATGCTAACGCCGCCGACTTGCTGACTTCCGACTTTGACCCGAACGACAAGCCATTCATTACCGGTGATCGTACCGCAGAAGGCTTCTATCGCGTTAAACCGGGCATTGAACAAGCCATTTCACGCGGCTTAGCCTATGCGCCATATGCTGATTTAATCTGGTGTGAAACGGCCAAACCGGACTTAGATGAAGCCCGTCAGTTTGCCGAAGCCATTCACGCAAAATACCCAGGTAAGCTGTTAGCCTATAACTGCTCGCCGTCGTTTAACTGGAAACGAAACCTGGACGACGCCACCATTGCCAAGTTCCAGCGCGAATTGGCTGCTATGGGTTACAAATTCCAGTTCATTACCTTAGCGGGCGTGCACAATATGTGGTACCACATGTTCGAACTGGCGCACGACTATGCGCGCAACGACATGTCAGCGTACGTGAAACTGCAGCAACAGGAGTTTGAAGCCGCAGATAAAGGCTACACCTTTGTGGCCCACCAGCAGGAAGTGGGCACTGGATACTTTGACGAGCTTACCAATGTGATTCAGGGCGGCGTGTCATCAGTCACCGCACTGACCGGCTCAACTGAAGAAGAGCAGTTTAAAACCTCCGCGTAAATCGCAGCTCAGCTTCATAAGGAAACACATCCGTCAGGACCCCCTCGCGGATGTGTTTTTGTATGCGCCGCCAGTAAGCCGGATCAATCAGCTCCGGGTGTCGTTTTAGTAGCGGATCCCGGTACTTAGCTTGAGGTACGGCGAACTGCGCGAGCTGCTCAGGAAATACGTCGTCCGGCGCCATCGACACTTCCCAGTCGTTTTGTGGCAACTTGCGAAAACTCATATCGGTCAGATAGCGAACTTCATCGTAGTCGTAAAACACTACCCGTTTGTGGCGGGTCACACCGAAGTTTTTCAGCAGCATGTCGCCGGGAAAGATATTGGCCGCCATCATGTCCTTTAACGCCCAACCGTATTCATCCATCGCCGCATCAATTTCGGCGTCATTGGCGTACTCTAAATACAAATTTAGCGGCGTCATGCGGCGTTCGACGAACAACTGATGAATGACTAACGTATCGCCTTCAATAGAAATAGAATTGGCAATGCGCTGTTTAAACTCCTCCAGTAAATCTGACGAAATACGCTCCAGCGGTAAGGCCACGTCGACAAACTCCAGTGTATCCGCCATACGCCCGACCCGATCGTGCCGCTTAACCATGCGATACCGATCAATGACCGTCTGTCGGCCAAATTCCTTGGTGTTGCCTAAGCGATCATTAATAACCTTAAACACATAAGGAAAAGACGGCAACGTAAACACCGTCATAACCATACCTTTCACACCAGGGGCTGCCACTAATTGGTCGTCGGTACGGCGTAAATGATGCAGGAATTCTCTATAAAATTCCGTTTTGCCTTGTTTATGAAAGCCCACCGAGGAATAAAGCTCTGCCAGCGTTTTATGCGGCATTAAGTCCTTTAAAAAACGAACCAACGCCGACGGAGACTCAGTTTCCACCATAAAATACGAGCGGGCAAAGCCAAAAATCGTCGCCATTCTGTCAGAGCGCGTAATAAACGCATCCACATAGAGCTTTCCCTGGGAGTTAATCAACACCGGCACAATAAAAGGATAGTGGTTATTTTCCGTCACCACACGTCCGACAATGTACGCCGCTTTATTGCGGTAAAACGGCGCTTTTAAGACATCAATGCGTAAATTGTGCGCTTCAATGTCGGTCTCGGTCGCGCGCTCGAAGAACTTATCCCGCAGCTGCTCTATATCGTTTTCAAAATTCTCAAACTCACCCCCCAGGCCTATGTCGTCAAACACTCTGGTTAGCGTTTTTTCCAGACCGTCGACCACCGGAAAGTAAGAATGGCACTCGTTTTCCACCGACACCGGAATGTGGTTCGCCAGCACCGTCTCCACAAAAATATAGTCATTATGAAAATAAGCACGGTCAAACACCCGGCAAAACACCGAGTTGTAAAAGGTTTCAGCAAGCTCTGCCTGCGGGTGAAACTGCAATAACTGCTGATACCGTTGCCGCGTTGCCTGCCACAAAGCCTCATCGAGCTCTTTGCCAACACGACGCTCCACCTTTTTGGCCGTAAGCGCCACCTGATGATCATAATAATGAATGCGCTCAGCTGCCGCCGACACCACTGCCGTCCAGTCCCGCTTCAAAAAGCGCTCCCGCGCTCCCTGTGTCAGCGCCTGAAAGCGCCGGTAATGGGTATGAAAGCCATCGAGAATACTACGTGCCAGTGTTTCTGAAGTTATATTCATTTATGGGGTTTACACATACGCTTTAGAAGTCATTTGAAAAGTCCTCGTCCAGCTTACGACGTTTGCGTTGTGGCCCGTTCGCGACGCGCGCGTACTGGTCGTCAAGCACTTTGGTGAAATGCTCAAGTAACCCGAGTAACTCTAACGCGGACAATAGTGTCAGAGAATTTACAGGCTGCCCTTTTTCCATACGATAAACCGTATTGACGCCGCACCCTAAGCGTTTGGCGAACTCGGCTTGATCCATAGACAGCGATCGCTGGTGCTTTATTAGCTTACCCAACGTTGATAAAAACTCTTCAGCGATAAGCATTGAACCACCAAATATAATTGAAAAGGGTATTAATAAATTAATTATGGTGGATTAATAAAAATAATCAAATAAATTTAAGTGTTATCCGAAATAAACAGCGCTAGCGTTATACATTCACCCTACTTATAATGCCGATAGATTTCCAACACTCTATTTATTTCGGTTTTTTATGAACACCATTAAAGATATAGATCTGAACCTGCTGGTTTACCTGGATGTTTTGTTGCGCGAGAAGAACGTCACGCGGGCGGCGGCGCAGCTGAATATTACGCAACCAGCCATGAGTAACGGGTTGAAACGTCTGCGTAATCTGCTCAATGACCCTATTCTGGTACGCACCAGCGACGGCATGCAACCAACTCAGCGCGCTCTGGATATGCAGGAGTCGCTGCGCACTGTGCTGTATTCAGTAGAAGAAATGATACAGCCGGTGCGGGAGTTCGACGCGCCAACCAGTGAGCGTGTTTTTCGTATTATGGCGTCCGACTATGCTGCATCAACGCTGATGCCTCGGTTACTGGAAAAGCTCGACGAACAAGCTCCAAACGTGTCGTTAGACATAATGACGCCCAGTGACATTAGCTTTCATGACGTAGAAAACGGCAAAGTCGACTTAGCCATTAACCGTTTTGAGCAGTTACCACAGTCGTTTCACCAGAAAATTCTCTGGACCGACGAATTTTCCTGCCTGATACATAAAGATCACCCTTTGCTCAATAACTATACGCTCGATAATTACTTAAAAGCGCAGCATGTTTGGGTCAGTAAAACCGGTTTTGGTGTCGGTGTCGGGATGGATCCGCACGATGTTCAGAAGCTGGGTTGGGTCGACGATGCGCTCGATAAAATTGGCAAGCGTCGCCACATAAAAGTATTTACGCGTAATTATCACGTCGCTATGTACCTGGCACGTCAGGGGTTGATCGCCACACTGCCGACTCAAGCCGCCGAGCTTTATAAAGACGACGACCAACTGGTTATGAAAGCGCCGCCGTTCGATATTCCGGGACTGACACTGACCATGATTTGGTCGCCGCTTTTACAACACGACGCAGGACACCGCTGGTTCCGACAGGTGGTTTCTGAAACCGCTGCGGCGTCCTAAACCGCTCTTAACTTACTCCTCCCAGAAGAAGGCGTCTCGCTCGCGAGGCGCTGGTAATATCCGATCCATGGTTTTAGCGTCATAAAGCACGCCGTTAACCATCGTATGCGTCACCTTATCGGTATCGCGGATATTTTCCAGCGGATCGCCGTCAATGACGATAATATCCGCTAACTTACCCTCTTCCAGAGAGCCCAACGCGTGGTCCATGCCAAACACAGTGGCCGGGTCGATGGTTGATGTACGTAACGCTTCCAGTGGTGTCATACCGCCTTGCGCCATCATCCAAATTTCCCAGTGTTGTGCTAAACCTTCACGCTGACCATGAGCACCAGAGAGAACTTTAACCCCCAAATCCTGAAGCTCTGTCGCCACTTCGGCATTGTTAAAGTGGTTGTAATGGTTATGCGGCGCTTTTTCACGGCGCATGGCCTTGCCCACTAAAAACTCCTGCGGCACATATTTGCTGAGTTTCGGGTGTTTCCATACATCGGTTTCTGCGTACCAGTAGTTCTCACCCCAAATACCGCCGTAAGCAACACCCAGTGTTGGGGTGTAGGCCACATTGCTTTCATCCCACAACTGACGAATGTCGTCATAGATATTCGCAACCGGCAGTGAGTGCTCCACCGTTGTATGACCGTCCATAATCATGGTCAGGTTATGTTGCAATAACGAGCCGCCTTCCGGCACAACTAACATGTCCAGCTGACGACCCGCTTCGACTACCTGTTGGCGCTGATTACGACGTGGTTGGTTATAGCTTTTCACCGAGAATGCACCGACTTTCTTCAGGCGCTCTAAATGAAATTTAGCATCTTCCAGGCTGTCCACATGCGAGGTGTAACCCGGTCCGTTCGCACCGTATAAAATGGTTCCGGTGGAGAACAAGCGAGGCGCGGCAATTTTACCGGCTTTTTGTAGCTCTGAAGCCGCAAAGAACTCTGTTGTGTCGTTCGACGGATCATGAATAGAAGTTACGCCAAACGCCAGATTCGCATACTGCCCCCAGTTTTGCTCCGGGATAATTTCAGACTGCCCCTGACCACCATGAGCGTGCGCATCAAATAAGCCTGGCATCACGGTTTTGCCGCTGGTATCAATCACTTCAGCGCCACTTGGCACATTCACGTCAGCTTCCGGACCAACTGCAACAATTTTATTGTTACGTACAACCACCGTGCCCTGCTCATAGACAGTATCGCCGTCCATGGTAATGACCTGGCCACCAACAAAGGCAACCGTACTATCAGGCACCATGGCTTTTTGTTCAAAGCCAATATTCTGACCATTTTCAACTTTCAACGAGTCCGCTTCCGTAAAGTCAGCAAACGCATTCGCCACTGAGGTGTGATAAAGCTCCGGGCCTAAAGTCCAGTAAAGTTGACGACCGTCAGCGGTCCAGGAGATATTTTCACCCGCTCGTACCGACAATTGATGCACCGGCATTTGTTTGTCACCAGGGCCAACATTAATCACACTGCCACGCTCAACCAACGGCGTAACAAACACTTTGAAGCGCTCAGCGAAGGCTAATTGCTTACCATCCGGTGATACTCGGAATTCGGTCGCGAGCTCTGACTGATACAACTCACGTTGCTCGAGAGTATCCAGATTCACGACACTAAGCGTCGGCTTTGCCGCTGGTGTCATTAAATAAATGCGGTCATTACGGGCACCAAACTGAGGCTGACGACCACGCTCAGCAATTTGTTGAGGCTTGCCGTCACCGTTTACTGCCACACGATAAACACCGGTTTCTAAACCGTATTTGTCCGAAATTAAATAACCGCCACGAATTTTCCGGTACACCACGTGATTGCCGTCTGGCGAGAAAGTCGGCTCAACAAAGTTACCTTTACTGGTGTTCAGCACTTGCTCGTTACCCGAGTCTAAGTCACGAACAATTACCTGCGCCTGCTCTTGATCGTCCCAGCGCACAAACACGAGTTTCTCACCGTCACGGGAATATTCCGGGAATAGCTCAAAGTCGTCACTGTTAGTTAAACGCTGAGGCTTGCCGTCCGGCAGTGCCCGGCGGTACAAGCTTCCCAGAGCTTCGTAAATCACCTCATCGCCCGCTGGCGAAACCTGTGCCATGCGCAGCATTTTTACATCAAAGGTATCGGCTTCAACGTTTTGTTTAGCGCGCAATGCGTGTTGAATTTTCTTCTCAGTCTCGACCTTAAACGGAATAATACGCGCATTGCCGTCGTCAATATTCAGCTTTTGAATGTGCCCACCAGCCCAGAAAACCAACTGCTTGCTATCCGGGGTCCAGTCCATCGTCGGGTAAACACCGTGAATCGCCCAGGTCTCCTGCATGTCACGTTCCATCTGACCGTAAATACGCTTATGCTCACCTGTCTTCAAATCGAGTACATAAAGAACACTGTTGAAGTCCTCACGTTTAATGTACGCCAGGTAGCGACCGTCCGGCGACGGCGTTGGTCGTATCGCACCGCCAGCGCCGCTTATCAAAACTTCAATTTCCCCGGTTTCACGTTCGAAGCGTTTAATTTTATAAATGCCTTCCAATGAGTCTTTGCTGTAGTGGAAAGTCTTACCCGGCGTGTCGTCCTGTGAGAAGTAAATGTATTTACCGTCCGGTGAAAAAGCCGGTTCACCGAGATCTTTCTGATCATTCGGGCGCTCAGTGAGCTGAACGCCAGAGCCACCCGTACGGTGATACATCCAGACTTCACCTGCACCTAATGAGCGGCTTGCAGTAAAGTGTTTACGTGCTACCAGAAACTCACCATCGGGGCTCCAGGCCGGGCTGTTGAGCAAACGAAAAGTCTCTTCAGTCACCGGGCGCACGTTGCTGCCGTCGGCATCCATTAACCAGATATTGTCGCCACCGCCCTGGTCTGACGTGAACGCAATATAACGACCGTCCGGTGAATACACCGGCTGCATGTGCCAGGCAATACCACCAATAAGTTTCTCAGCTTCTCCGCCACCAAACGGCATGCGATAAATATCCCCTAGCAGGTCAAATACAATGTATTCGCCGTCAGGGCTGACATCGACGTTCATCCAGGTGCCGGAGTTCACTGAAATATCAATGGTTTTAAATTCACCGGGCGGGTTCGACACGTCCCAGCCATTATTCTGCTCTTCTGCCATGCTCAGCGGCGCAATGCTTAACAGCGACGCCACCGCCAAGGTTAATGTTGTCTTTTTCATGGTATTGCCTCTTTTAAAACGTGCTCCCTTTGTATGAACCTTTATAAAAAAAGTCCAGTTAAGCTCGTCCAAATGCGCATTCTTGTCGTTTAATGAACAGGTCAACCAATAGACAAAGTCTTTCATTACGTTATAGTTAACAGGTGCTCAACAAACGGATAAACAATGAACGAGTCACTGGATAACATTTTGCTCGAAGTGTCCCGCTCACCGGAGATTGACGGCGGTAACCTCGCGCGCGCCTCGCAATTTATTCTCGATTCAGCCTTAAAAGGTCTGGATATTACACGGGTCAGTATCTGGGAGTTGCAGCCCGACAAACAAAGCATGATTGCGACCGCTTTGATTGATACTCAGCGCCAAGACGCTGAAACTCTCGTGTTGAGAAAGTCCGAACTGCCGTCTTACTTTGCCGCACTAGAAAAAGAGCGCACTATTATTGCCAACGACGCGCGTGACAACCCTGTCACCGCAGAGTTAGCACCTAATTACTTTCCGGAGTACGGCATTTATGGGGTGCTTGATGTGCCCCTTCGCCACAAGGGTGAAATGATAGGCGTTATGTGCTGTGAGACCCGCAAAGAACACCGTAAATGGACATCTGATGAAGTCGCTTTTGTCGGTGTTCTCGCCGACATTTATGGGCGCGCAGTGAGTGCGGCAGAGCGAGAGCGGTTTGAGCAGCTATTGATTCGCCAGAACGAGCAACTTGAGAGCATGGTTGAAGAGCGCACACAGTCATTAACCAAGGCGCTCGATAACTTTAAACAAGCACAAGAGCGACTCATTGAAACTGAAAAAATGGCGGCTTTAGGCAAGCTTGTCGCCGGCGTTGCGCACGAAGTGAATACGCCGCTAGGCATTTCGGTGACGGCAGTCACACATTGTGAGCATCGTTTAAAAAAGCTGAAACAATCTTTTACCGAAGGCTCTATTTCGAAAAAGCAACTGAACCAGTTTATAGACGATACCTTTGAGGCCTATAACCTGCTAAATAATAACCTCGAGCGCGCCGCCACTCTCATACAGAACTTTAAGAAAACAGCAGTTGATCAGTCCAGTTTTGAATTGGTGGAGTGCAAGGTGAGAGACTATCTATATGCACTCACCCTAAGCCTGAAGCCAATGGTGAAAAAGAAGAAAGTTAGTATTGATATATGTTGTGACGAGTCAACGTCGTTACTGACCTACCAAGGTGCAGTGGCTCAAATCGTTACGAATTTAATCAGCAACACGGACGAACACGCCTTTTTAGAGCCCGATGACAACCATTGTATTACCATTGCGGCGGAGCCGGCAAAAGATGGAGTACAATTTACCTTTACCGACAATGGTAAGGGCATCGAGCCACAAACGTTGAAAGATATTTTCGAGCCCTTTTTCACAACCTCTCGACACAGCGGTGGCTCAGGACTTGGACTCTCTATTGTTTATAACCTGGTGACACAGAAACTTAAGGGCGAAATTGACGTCCAATCGACACCAGGGGAAGGCACGGTGTTTTCCTTTTATTTACCCAATTTACAGAAGTAGGATGTTGTATGCTTAAAGCCTTACAAAGCTTTTTTAATGTTGCTCCAGCGGCGGAGCAGACGAAGCAGTATCATGCAGAAGGTCTCAGCGACGAGGCGTTTTTATCACTCATACTCATGACTGAAATTAGCCTAGCCGATGGGGTCTTGTCGAATGAAGAGCGTGAGTATCTGTTAGCGGACTTGAAAAACGAATATCAACTTGAAGGGAGTGCTGCGCAAAGCGCTGTTGATAAAGCCGTAGAAGCAGTAAAAGAAGCCGCTTCTCTGCACGATTTTACAGCACCTCTTAAAGCCCTCGAATACAGCGAAAAAGTCCAATTATTGGAAAGTTTGTGGGCTGTTGCCTACACTGATAATGAACTTGATCCGCACGAAGAAGCAATGCTTCGCAAACTTGCCGACTTGTTGTACATAAGCCACGCGGACTACATAAAGGCGAAACTTTCTGTAACAGGACACTGAATGAAAAAACTTTCCACACTCACCCTAACGGCCTTTTTAAGCCTGAGCTCTTCAGCGTTCAGTAACGCTGAAGACATTGGTTTAGCCACCGGCTACCCGCCGTATCAGTTTTCTGAGAACGGCGACATAGTGGGGTTTGATGTGGATGTCACCAAAGCGGTGTTCAATTATTTGGATAAAGAGTACACGCTGCACCAATACGACTGGGACAATGTGGTCAGTTTACTGCGATTCGGCGAGCTCGACATGGCAATGGGCATGGAGCAAACCACCATTCGTCAGCAGTATTTTGACTTTTCCAGTCCGTATTATAATCGCGTCACTACTTTGTTTGTTTTAGACAATGAAAGCAGTCCTGAATCCGTACGCGGGTTGGTTGGCAAACGTATTAGCGGTGACCGGCACTCCGTGCTGGAAGCGCATTTGCAGGACATTGGCTTACATAACGCCATTCGTATTAATCAGGCGTCGTCAAAAGCCGAAGCAATGAGCCAGTTGGCGGTAGGTGAAGTGGAAGCCGTTATCATGCCGGAAGCAGTAGGCCGTTACCTGGCAAAGCAGCTGGATATTAACGTGCGTGTTTTATGGCAACCCGAGATTAAAGTTCCCGTTGGTTTTTCTGTAAAAGCCGGTAGCGACGAGTTACTCAACCAGTTAAATGAAGCCCTGGAAGCGTTAGAAAACAACGGCGAACTTGATCAAATCCGCCGCCGTTGGGGCATACAGTAGCCTGAGGCCACGGTGAGGTCGCGTCAGGCTACCTTGCTTCCTGCATTTCTTTTTCCAGGCGCGAGGCTTCGTCAGCGCGTGGTTTAGTGAAGCGGGCTAACCACAAGTACAGTACTGGCGTTAGATACAAGGTAAACAGCGTGGCTAAACCTAAGCCACCAAATACCACCCAACCAATGGAGTTACGAGCTTCTGCGCCGGCACCGGCTGACAATATCAGCGGTAAACCACCTAAAATGGTCGACACCAGAGTCATCATAATTGGACGCAGGCGTATCAGCGCGGCTTCCTCTATAGCCTCACGAACGCTAAGCCCACGGTCACGCAATTGGTCAGCAAACTCCACTAATAATACGGAGTTCTTCGCAAGCAAGCCTATCAACATGACTAAGCCGATTTGCGAATAGATGTTCATTGACGTGCCGGTTAAGAACAACGCATAAATCGCCGCAGCAATACCAAAGGGCACTGTCAACATAACCACCACCGCACTGTTCACCGACTCGAATTGTGCCGCCAATACCAGCAGAACTATTAAGAATGCCAGAATGTACGTCATTGCCACTTCCTGAGAGGTATCCTCAAAGGTCGAGGCTTCGCCCAGGAACACTAAGCCCATGCCGTCTGGCAAAACATCCTGTGCAACCGCACGCAACTGCTCTACCGCTTCAGACATAGGCAACTCTTCCGGTAAGTCACCGTCAATTTCTATGGCGCGACGCTGCGCCTGACGCTCAAGCTCTGCCGACACGCCCTCTTCAACAATTTCCGAGACACTGGAAATTGGTACTAAGCCACCATCGCTTGAGGACACATACAGGTTCTGCATGTCTTGCGGTGACTGAATAATATTGTTACGAGTGCGCAGCATCAGTGGAACTTGTTGGTCACCGACGTTTAAGTCAGCGACGTCATCGCCATCAATTGCGGCGCGCAATGTCGACGATATATCACTAAGCGATACGCCTAGCTCCGCTGCCCGGCGACGGTCAATTTTCACGCGCAACTGAGGCTGCGTTGGCTGATACGACACATTTAAGTTGCCCATTTCCGGAATCTGTCGCTCAACTTCAGCGGTAAACTCACGCGCAACTTTAAAGATTTCGGCGTAGTTTTCGCCCGTGATAGCCATTTCAATACCACCGCCCTGGCCTCGCAAATTCAGGCTGTTATCACCAAAGGCTCGACCTGGTGCACCCGGCACCTGGCTTAATGGCTCACGTAAATTTTCAATAATCTCCTGCTGACTAATGTCCCGCTCTTCCCACGATTTCAGGTTGGCACTGATAAAGACAATGTTCGGGTCCCACTGACCAACTACGGTATAAATGGACTCAATGTCACCGCTTTCTTTATATTCGAGCAAGATCTCTTCCAGCTGACGCGCCTGTCGGTCCATAAACTTAACACCAACACCGTCTGGTCCACGAGCAAAGACTCTTACCGCCCCACGGTCTTCATCGGGCATGAGTTCACTATCGATTTGGTCGAATAGCACCACGCCGCCGGCTGCCAGTAACGACACTACGCCAATCACCCAGCTGGCATTCAGCGCCTTATGGAGTGTTCTTTGATAGAACTCTTTGAACTTGTGGCCAATACCACCGAAGATATTGGTTTTACCGGCAGATTTAGGCAAACGCGCCGTAAACGCCGGTACTAGCGACAGTGCCACGAAAGACGAAATAACGACGGCCGCGGCAAGCACTCCGCCAAACTCCCGGAATAAACGACCTGCGGTTGACGGTAAAAACGCAATGGGCACAAATACAGCAACCAGAACTGCTGTCGTCGCAACCACCGCGAAGAACACTTCTCGCGTCGCCAGGACGGCCGCGGCGCGGCTGCCGAGCCCCATATTACGGCGTCGCTGAATATTCTCCGTGACAACAATAGCGTCATCGACAATCAAACCGGTGGCCAGAACCAGTGCCAACAAGGTCAATATGTTGACCGAAAAGCCCATCAGCCATATGGCAGCAACCGCACCAAATAAGGCGACAGGTATCGACAAAGCCGGAATAATAGTCGCCCGGAATGAGCCAATGAATACCCACAATGTGCCGACCACCAGCACAATGGTTATCGCCAGAGTAGTGACAACCTCAGCAACCGACTTACGGATAAACTGCGCATCGTCATTGGTAATGGTCATTTCCATATCCGGGAAGCGATCGCGCAGGCGCTCCAGTACCTGAATGGCCCGGTCGGAAATTTCAATAGTGTTAGAGCCCGCCTGACGGATAACGCCCAAACCTACCACAGGTTTGCCGTCCAAGCGCACGAAGCTGCTGGCATCCGACGGCGCAAAATACGCTTGAGCGACATCACCCACACGAATGTCGTCCTGAATAATAATATTCTCGACTTGCTCTTCGTTGATTGCCGTCGCATCGGCACGAATAATTAGCCGCTGATCCGTCGACTTCAAACTACCTGCGGGCACATCAAAAGGCGCCTGACGTAGCGCATCGGCAACATCAGTGACCGAAATACCAAAGCTCACCAGCTTTAGTGGGTCGAGGTCCACCCGCATAACCCGTTCACGATCACCATTTAAGCGCACATCAGCCACACCATTTATGGCCAAAAACTCAGGTGATAAGTCGGTCTCGAGTCTGCGTGTTAACTGTTCAAGCGTTAAGGTGTCGCTGCTGACTGCAATATCCAGTACCGAGCGTGCGTCATTGTCAGCCTTGCGAACGTTAATTTGTTCAACGTCATCGGGAAGCTCTCTGCGAACCTGGTTCACCGCTTCACGAACTTCCGCCGCAACCACGTCCAGGTCAACTCCCGGGTTAAATTCAATGGAGATACGGGCGCTGTTTTCTTCACTCTGCGAGTTAATGTTTCTGACACCCGAAACACGCGCAGCCGCTCCTTCTAAAATACTGGTCACTTCCGCATCGACGGTTTCTGGCGCACCACCGGGCAGAGACGCACTCACACCAACGACAGGTCGGTCAACATCAGGCAACTCACGCACTTCAACACCCATCAGTGCTGCTATCCCGGCAATGGCAATCAGAATATTGAGTACAACAATCAGTACCGGTCGGCGGATAGACACCGATGGTAAGTCGTTGGTATCGGTATGCGTATCGAGTTGCTTATCAGACATTATTCGCTAAGCTCCCCGGCGTCATCCAAAGTGGTACGGTCAAACTTAACCGGCTGTCCGTCACGCAAGCTTTGCACGCCCTCGGCAATTAGCAAGTCGTCTCGTTGAATATTGCCTGAGACTAATACCCGACCCGCTAAACGCTGCTCAATTTGAACTTCCACGCGCTTCGCATTTTTACCTTCAACCACCCAGACAAACGGGCTATTCACGCCCCATGACAAGGCCGCTTCTGGAATTGCTGCGAACTCCTGACCAGCAAGAGAAATAGACGTGCGGAAGCTGGTTCCCGGCAGGAAATCATCATTTTCGTTATTAATGCGTGCCCGGGCGCGATACATCCGGGTTTGCGGATTAATCCGAGAGTCCATTTCAACAATTTCTGCTGTTACCGGTTGCCCCGAATAACGCCACGGCTGCACTTTCAGCTCGGCACCTTCGCCCAATAGCGATACCGCCGCTTCAGGAATTTTGAAATCAATTAATAACGAAGAGCGGTCATCCAAGGTCGCAATAGCTGTTTGCTCGTCAATGCGATCCCCCACTTCCACGTCGGTAATACCTATGACACCTTCAAAGGGTGCACGAATAAAGCGGTCTTCCAGCTCAATTTTGGCATTATCTAATTCGACACGAGCTAAGTCTCTTAGCAGTACCGCATTATCAAGCTCTGACTGAGGCACTGCGCCGCGCTCATGACTTTCGCGCAAACGCTCAACAGTGCGCTGCGCATCTCTTAAGTTAATTTGCGCTTGCTCAACCGCCACTTTCTGTCGCCTTGCATCCAGCTCGACCAAAAGCTCACCTTCTTCCACCACTTGTCCCGGCTCGAAATACACCGCGACCACACGGTCGCCCACCGCCGGATAAATAGTGATAGAACGTGCTGCTTCCGCCGTTCCCACCGCTTCAACTCGGTTTTTCTCCTGCTCAAACTGCACAGGTTCCACAATGACCAAGGTTTCACGAGAACCAAACTGTTGAGCCTGCACGGCACTTGTGTGTATAAAAGCAGACAACAAACCCAATACAGCAATCGACAAAAAATGCTTCATAAACTTCGGTTAACTCCAAAAAAAACTGCAGCCCAATGGCTGCAGCTGTATCATCTCATTGTGTCAGTAATTCTGCTATTAACAGTTACTTAATAGAGAATGTACCTTGCATAATGGCTGAGTGACCCGGGAAGGTACAAAAGAACTTGTACTCGCCGTCAGCACTCATACCTTCAGTAGAAAACGTCACTGAGGTCTCTTCACCACCGCCTATAACATCAGTTGCGGCAATAACGGCGTCAGACTCTGGCACATAATTGCTTTCCAGACCTGCTGACATACCCTGCTGCACGACCGACTGCATGTCGCCCGCTTCACTTAATACCCAGTTGTGTCCCATGACTTTTTTGTCCAACTTACCTGAGTGCGTCAGAGTTAAAGTCACTTCGCTACAGCTGGCAGGAACTGATAGCTCCTTTTTATCAAATCTCATGTTGTCGGTGCTATCGATAGTAAGCTCACATTCGTTGGCTTGCGCTGCGTTTGCGACAAACAACAATGAACCGGCTAATAGAGACAAAATATAACGCATTACAATACTCCTTCATGTAGGATGAAACGAACTACTTCCTTATTACGTAAAATCTCGCATTGAGATTACTTTGTACGAGATATTTACACGATAACCTGACGAGACCTCTATGACGACAACACGTTTTTCATCACAGTCTGTGCTCGCACAGGGCGGAACCAATAAACACATTGAAGATGTATCTATTATTCCCCCAGTATACACATCAACCACCTATCTACGCGACAGCGATAACCAGTACCGCTCCGGTTTGGTGTATTCCAGAGCTGACAACCCGACCTATCGCCCGGCTGAAAAGCTTCTGGCAGAGCTTGAAAACGCTGTTGATGCTCGCTTGTTTGCCTCTGGTATGGCGGCAGCGACAGCGGTCTTTCAAGCCTTAAAACCCGGTGACTCCATTATAGCACCTAAGGTGATGTACTGGGCGCTGCGCCAGTGGCTGAAAACCTTTGGTCAGGACGCCGGATTACACATACGTTTTGTAGACACGAGTAACCTCGAAGAGTTGCAAGAGTCAGTCAATGAGAAAGCACCGACTCTTATTTGGTTAGAAACACCGGGGAACCCGCTGTGGACAGTTACCGATATAGAAGCCGTGTCGGCTATTGCAAAAAGTTGCGGAGCGCTACTGGCGGTAGACTCCACCGTTGCAACACCATTACTCACTAAGCCGTTGGATTTAAGTGCCGATATTGTCATGCATTCAGCCACCAAATATCTAAACGGTCACTCTGATGTTATTTCTGGTGCGTTGGCGGCGCGGGAAAACAATGAGTTCTGGCAGCGGTTAGTGGCTATTCGCGCACAAAGTGGTGCAGTACCCAGTCCTCAAGATGCGTCCCAGCTGCTGCGCGGCATGCGTACCTTATTTTTACGAGTGCGCGAGAGCTGTCAAAATGCGCTGTACATTGCTGAGCAGTTAGAGCAACACCCTAACATCGTCGAAGTGCTGTATCCGGGGCTTAAAAGCTTTGCCGGGCATGAGGTTGCCGCGAAGCAAATGCAGGGAGGCTTTGGCGGTATGTTGTCTATTCGTCTGGCGGGTGGTGAGAAAGCCGCTATTGCCGTTGCTGCGCAAACTCAGCTTTGGCATCGCGCTACGTCATTAGGTGGCGTAGAGAGTCTAATTGAGCACCGCGCCAGTATTGAAGGACCAGACACCCCGGTTCCTTCAGACTTATTGCGTTTGTCGGTCGGTATCGAAAGCGCCGACGACCTGCTGAAAGACTTACAACAGGCCATCGACAGCGCACACGCTTAAATGCTGACGCGTTTGTAGAAGCGGTATTCAGGTTTCCAGAAGTTGTTGTCGATGCGCTCACGCAGCGTATCGTCATCAATTTCCAGCGCCAGGCCTTCCCGCTGAGCCACTTTACCCACCGCAAACGCAATGTCTTTGCTAAGTTGAGTTAAGTCATTGAACGCCGGTAATAGCGCTTCACCTTTACCGTTTGCGCTCGGAGAGGCCTCAGCCAGCGTTTTACTGGCCACACGTAGCATTTCATCGCTAACCAGACGCGCCTTAACCGACAACACACCCAGACCAATGCCCGGAAAAATGTAACTGTTGTTACACTGCGCTATCGGATACAACTGACCGTCATACTCAACCTCGCCAAAGGGGCTACCGGTCGCAACAATTGCCTTGCCTTTCGTCCATTTAAGAACATCAGCCGGATGCGCTTCCACATGCTTAGACGGGTTGCTTAATGGGAAAATAATAGGCCGCTCGACATTTTTTGCCATAGCCTCAATCACTTGCTCGGTGAACAAGCCGGCCTGCCCGGACACACCAATGAGAATATCCGGCTCAGCACAATGCATTACATCCAGCAACGACGGATAGTCACCACTGTATTCCCAGTCGTTTAAATCATCGGTTTTTTGCGCCAACGCCTGTTGGAAGTCGCGTAAACCATCCATGGTGTCCATGACCAAACCATAACGGTCAACCATGAAAATTTGCTTCTTCGCCTGCTCTTCCGTTAAGCCCTCAGCAGTCATTTGAATCATGACTTGCTCGGCGATACCACAACCCGCTGAACCGGCCCCAACGAATACCACTTTTTGCTCGCTGAGCTTTTTACCTTTTTGGCGACACGCCGCCAATAAAGTACCCACGGTGACAGACGCCGTGCCCTGAATGTCGTCGTTAAAACAACAGACTTCGTCACGGTAGCGACGCAACAGCGGCATCGCATTAGGCTGAGCAAAGTCCTCGAACTGCAACATCACTCCTGGCCAGCGTTTAGTAACCGCTTTAATGAATTTATCGAGAAATTCGTCGTACTCTTCCTGACCAATACGCTTATGTCGGGCACCCATGTACATTGGGTCTTCCAGAAGCTTCTCATTGTTGGTGCCTACGTCCAGCATCACCGGTAGGGTATAAGCAGGGCTAATACCACCGCAAGCGGTATACAGCGACAGCTTTCCAATTGGAATGCCCATACCACCAATGCCCTGGTCACCTAAGCCCAGAATTCGCTCGCCGTCGGTGACGACAATAACCTTCACCTTCTGCTTAGTCGCGTTACGCAGAATATCGTCCAGCTGATCACGCTCTGAATACGAAATGAATAAGCCGCGTGAGCTGCGGTAAATATCCGAGAACTTCTCACAAGCATCACCCACAGTCGGGGTGTAGATGATTGGCATCATCTCTTCCAGATGATCCGTCAGTAAGCGATAGAACAAAGTTTCGTTGTTGTCCTGAATAGCACGCAGATAAATGTGCTTATTCAACGGCGTTTCAAAGCTCCGGTACTGCATATAAGCACGCTCAGCCTGCTCTTCAATGCTCTCGTAGCGAGGCGGCAACAAACCGGTCAGGTTAAACGCGGCACGCTCTTCCTTACTGAACGCACTGCCTTTGTTCAGCAACGGGGTTTCCAACAAATTCGGACCAGAATAAGGAATATAAAGCGGGCGCTGCGTCTGCGGCATAAGTACAAACTCCTGAAAGCCAAAGTAGCGCTTAGTTTAACGTAGCCTGACATTTATGTCAGGTGGGATATCGAGGAAGCGACTGTTGAGTCACATGTTTCGCTGGAGCGTTAAGGCCCGTTATGCCAGAGACGCTGCAAGTTCATCCAGGAACGCTTGACGAAGGCCATCCATGGCCTTCGACACTCTGGCATAACGGCCCTCAACACTCGTAACGCTTACATGTGACCCAACAGTCGTTTACTCTCTCCAAAGCCCCACCGCTAACATTTTAGCGCACTCGCCAGCTCGCATTTTCACCTACCACAATAACTTCAGGTCCCAGCACTATCCAACTCGTAATCCATAACCAGGCATTCCAGAGGTATATGTAAGCCGCTATGGAGTCGTCGAATCATAGGCAGCGTTAAACGTCGTTTCCGATTTAAAACCTCACTAACCCGACTCCTCTGACCTAAAAATGGAACCAAGTCAGAATCTTTCAAACCCTCCTGATCCATTCTGAATTTAATCGCTTCCACAGGATCGGGCGCATCAATTTTATACTTAGCTTCTTCGTACGCTTCGACCAAAGTCACCAGAATATCGAGTTCATCAGCCGCTTCTGTGTTGGGTTCGGCATCCCAAAGCCCATCAATACGAGCCAGTGCACGCTGATGATCCTCAGCTGTTTTTATGGGCTTTATATTCATACCCTCACCTCTAAATTGTTTCTGCATCAATTGCATCGTATTGCTTGTGCGTACCAACAAAGCGAATGTAAATCATTGAGAACTCGTACTTCATAGCGACAACAAGCCGGTACTTGTTACCGTGGATATTAAACACAACCCGATTATTAGCTATAAAACTCGCATGCCGGTACTGCTCTTTTATATCCTGGGGCTTTTCCCATGACGCATATCGAGCTTCATCGAACCACGCTTTTAAAGGTTGCTCTGCATCCCTGTAGCTAGGCTTTTCCCAAAACTCGCGAAGAGTTGCCCTTGATATAATTCTCATGAACGTAGTTATCCCTAACCTAATTTCCCATTATGGGAAAAAAAGAAGTTTTGTCAATAAAATTCCCAATACGGGAAATTACATTTTATCTATTAATAATAGCTACATTTCAAAAGGAGAAAATAAGAGAAAGATTAAAGAGGCATAAGAAGTAATAGGCTACGAGTTGTAGCGGCTAATGAGGTTAGCACACTCTCCACCCCACATTTTCATCTGGCACAAATATCTTAGGCAGGAAGTTAATCCCAAGGGCAGGCTTTGGCGGCAAAAGGCGATAAAGGAAAGAACTCGTGGCTTGAGGAGTGTCGACAGCCATGGCCGTATAGGAATTAGCTGGATGAGTGCGCCCGGCAGTTGCAAAGGCTCTTGAGGAGGTGTGCAGCGCCATGGATGGCGCTGCTCAAGCCCTACAGGGACGTACTCGTGGGCGTCCTCCGCAAGAGCCTTTCAACTTCAGCACTCATTCAGCTACAGCTTCAGGCCCCAGCGGGTGGCGGTGCGCTTGACGGCGTCGACGTTTTCGGTGGCTATGATGTGCAGCGGTGTGCTTTCAAACTGGGCGCTTAAGTCCAGATGTTGCTTTAACCAGGCCAGCATGGCTTCGCCGGAATGAATGGTCTTAGCACCGTTGAAATAAGCCGAAATGCTTTCGGCTATCAATGGAAAGTGCGTACAGCCCAGAAGCACCACATCAGGCTTTTCAAGCTTGCTGAAATAATGCTTAAAGGTTTCCTGCAGTATCGGCCCGTCGTAAAGCTCTTCTTCGACAATAGGCACAAACAGCGGCGTAGGCATGGCGTCTACCTGACTATAGCCCAACGCTTGTATCTGCTGCTGATAGGCTTCGGAATTTATGGTGGACCGCGTAGCGATAACCAGTACCCGGGCGCTGGTATCAATACCCTGCAGTTGCTGCAGTGCCATAACACCCGGCTCCAGCACCCCGTAAACTGGCTTGTTAGAGAACTTCTGCATTTGCGCTAAAGCAGTCACACTGACGGTGTTACAGGCCACCACCAGACAGTCTACATCGGCGCCGTTAAAAAACTCCACAGCTTCCAGCGCATAGCGCGTGACCGTATTGCTGTCCTTGCTACCGTAAGGCACTCGGGCGGTGTCTCCGTAGTACAGAAGCTCGCTGAAACAACCGCTTTGCTGCAATGAGCGCGCTACGGTTAAGCCTCCGACACCGCTATCAAAAACTCCAACTTTCATGCTTACTATTTCTCCAGGCTTACCGTTTTAAGACGCAGCGCGTTGGTTATGACAAAAACACTAGAAAGTGCCATAGCACCTGCCGCCAGCATCGGCGACAGCAAAATACCGAAAAACGGATACAGTACGCCCGCCGCGACAGGAATCAGCGCGGTATTATAAGCAAACGCCCAGAATAAATTCTGACGAATGTTGCGCATGGTCGCTTCCGATAAAGCAAAGGCCTGTTGCACCACGGTCAGATTATCAGACATCAGCACCACATCGGCCGATTCAATCGCGACGTCAGTGCCGGTACCAATAGCAAAGCCAACATCTGCAGAAGCCAATGCAGGCGCATCGTTAATACCGTCACCCACAAAAATCACCTGACCCCACTCTTTTTTCAGACGCTTTACGGCATCCACTTTGCCATCAGGTTTAACGTTAGCCACCACCTCGTCAATGCCCAATTCTTTAGCAATACGTTTTGCGGTAGTCTCGGCATCACCGGTTACCATAGCGGTTTTCAAGCCGTCGTCATGCAAGCGCTTAATCAACTCTTTGGCGCTGGATTTAATCGGATCATCCTGAGTAAAGATCGCAGCCAGCTTGCCATCGACCGCCACATAAATAGGCGTACGACCGCTTTCAGACCAGCTTTTCGCGTCATCAGGCTCACTATCCAGTGAGATACCGTTGTCCTGCATTAACTCGCTGGTACCAATGTAAAGCGTTTTACCATCGACTTTACCGGTAGCACCCAAGCCAGAAATGGCTTCAAAGCTGTCAGGCTCGCTGACTTTAATGTCCTGCTCTTTGGCGTAGTTGACCAGAGCTTCTGCGGTGGGGTGTTCTGACTTAGCTTCTATCGAGGCAGCTAATGTCAGCACCTCTTTTTCATTAAAGTCGCCAACGGTTATCCAATCAGTAATGGTTGGCTTACCTTCTGTCAGCGTGCCGGTTTTATCAAAAATAACGCCTTTCGACTGCTGCAATGCCTGCAAAGCGCTGCCCTGACGGAACAACACGCCCATTTCAGCGCCGCGACCGGTCCCCACCATAATTGACGTAGGCGTTGCCAGCCCCATAGCGCAGGGGCAGGCAATAATTAGCACTGCCACCGCATTGACCAGCGCAAAGGTCAGTGCTGACTCACTGGCCGCAAAGTACCACACCACAAAGGTCAGCAGCGCCACCAGCATGACCGCAGGCACAAACCATAATGTAATGCGGTTCACGGTATCCTGAATCGGCAATTTACTGCCCTGAGCCTGCTCAACCATCCGGATGATCTGCGCCAGTACGGTTCCTTCACCGGTTGCCGTGACCTTAAACCGCAACGTCCCTTTTTCGTTCAGGGTACCGCCGACCACTTTGTCGCCTTTCTCTTTATGCACCGGCTCGGGTTCTCCGGTTATCATGGCTTCGTTCACGTAGCTGTCGCCGGAAGACACTTCGCCATCCAGCGCAATACGCTCGCCCGGACGCACTTCAATTTCATCGCCTTCGCCCAGCTCAGCAATATCGACTTCTGACACCTCACCGTCACGCACCACACGTGCGGTTTTGCTTTGCAGACTCATCAGCCGCTGAATGGCATCTGATGTATGGCTTTTCGCACGCGCTTCCATAAAGCGCCCCGCCAATATCAGCGTGACAATAACCGCAGAAGCTTCGAAGTAAACATTCACTGACTCGCTTGGTAGCCAGGAGGGAAACACCGTGGCTACTACCGAGTAACCCCAGGCTGCGGTAGCGCCCAGAGCCACCAGAGAATTCATGTCCGGCGCCCCACGGACTAGCGCAGGAATACCTAATTTATAAAAACGTGCACCGGGAACCGCCAGTACCACCGTAGTAAGCACTAACTGTATCCACCAGCTGGTTTGTAAACCCAGTGAGTTATGCACCCACTCGGAAAACACCGGCACCATATGGTTGCCCATGGCCAGTATAAACACCGGCAGCGTCAACAGAGCTGATAGCCACAACTGCCCCTTCAAAATGCGCATTTCCTTTGCCTGTTGCTCACGTTGCTCGCGCATTTGCTTATCGCGATCAAGCACTTCGTGGGCATCGTAGCCTGCGTCCTGCACCGCTTTAATCAAGTCATCCACGGATAGCTTGTCAGCATAGGTCACTTCGGCGCTGTCCGACGCCAGGTTCACCGACGCTTCCACACCCTCTAATCCGTTCAGCGCTTTGTCTACACGACCAGCGCACGACCCACAACTCATTCCCTGAATGCTTAAACGAACAGATTTACTCATGCTGCGCTCCCGTTGTTTGACCGCCATTGGCCTGCGAATCTTTCAGCCACAGTAGCAGCCAGAAGACAATTAATTGCGCCACTTCAACATAACGTTGTACTGCGCCACGAATTTCAGCGAGCTCCGGCGACGTCATCAACAGGAAGCCTAAAGCAATAATAAACGCTAATAATACAAAAGCCGCGCGAACCGGCCAGGTGGTTTTCGGCGTCAGCGCCAACAGCAAAGTACCCAACGCAAAACCAAAGTAACTGATAACGGCAATACCGTTATGTATCGCCTGCGAGCTTGAGCCGTCTACCGGACAGCCGGTGTCGCAAGGCGCCAGCGCACTGCCAATATAAGCCAGCGGATAAAAAAACAATAATGACCAACCAAACTGACTAACGCCTTTTACTCGTATGTGTGGGCGTACAGTGAGCAGCAAACCCGCTGCAATCATGCCTAGCGGAATAAAGCCGACCCAACCCAAAACGCCTGCCGCCTGAGTGCCGGTGGCATTAATTTCGCTAATATACTGACTCACATGCGAAAAATCCGGCTTAACCCAACTGGCAACCAGCTGCAGACCAAGCCAAAATACGGTCAGAATAATGAGTTGCGGTAATATGGGTGAGCTGTGCTGTGCAGGTGTATTGTCGGCTTCGGGCATGACGCCTCCTCGGCTGTTTTTAAGTATGATACTCTTTCATCCCAGTGTAATCCAAGATGGGTGTCATTTGTGAATATTCAAGTGTTAGGTTGCAGTGGTGGTTTGAGCGGCGACAATAAAAATGGTTCCACCTGCGTTCAGCTGCGTTCCGACATCGTTATTGACGCCGGCACCGGCTTAAACCGGTTAAGCCTGGCGCAAATGCGGCAAGTGCGTCATGTCTTTTTGACACATTCACATATGGACCACATTGCCGCACTCCCCACGTTTTTAAGCAATCAATACGATAGTGAGCACTTACCCGTTACGGTTTACGCTTTGCCGCATACCCTGGCAAAACTGCGTGACAATATTTTTAACGGTGACATATGGCCAGAGCTCAGCAGCATGACCGAAGGTGCCGGAGCCATTTTAAAATTTGAAGAAATTCAGCCCGGCCATTGCGTGGATATCGATGACATGAGCATTAAAGCTTTTGAAGTAGAGCATAGCGTGCCAACCGTCGGTTACAGCGTGAAAAACAACGACCAACACTTTGTATTTTGTGCCGATACCATTGCCGGCAGCGTTTTAACCCAGCAACTCAACGCACTCGGTGACATTGATACGTTAATGCTGGAATGCGCCTTTCCCGATGAGCTCATGGACGTCGCACAGAAAACCAAACACATGACACCAAGCTTGCTCCGGGAAGCTTTAGCCAGTTTAAAGCAACAGCCCAAAAAGCTTTGGATTACTCATCTAAAACCCAGTTACGAAGCACAACTACGAGAGCTACTCACAAAAACACCACCGCATAAAAATACGGTGGTGCTTTAATTCAAGGTAGGGGAATCACTTGTTTCGCTTGAGCATAAAGCCCCTCATGTCGGAGACGCTACAAGCTCATCCATGAGGGCTTCATACTCTTTGCGCTCACAAGCGATTCCCCTACCTTTCAATGCTTGTATCAACGCTTAGAAGCTGTAAGTAACACCCAGGTGAACTTCGTTGTCGATGCTGTTAAAGTTACCACGGAAACCCGCGTCAGCTGAGAAGCGGTCGGTGAATGCATAACGTAAACGTGCGCTAACCGATGCAAAGCCGTCTAAACCCCAGTCATAACCCGCATCAACAATTGCTGTAGTTTGCTGGCTCAGCTTAGTCATAGCGCCGATGCCCGCATAAGCACTGGTGTCGTCATAGTTGCCAAAGTCGTAATGACTAACACCACCTTTCAAGAAAGTGTTGAACTGACGATCAGCGCCCATATCCAGAAAATACTTAGCGCCAGCCCGAAGTGAGTAGTCACCCATGTCGGTAAATTGCACTTCGCCAACCCAGTTGTCGGCAATACTCGTTGACCCTTCTACATAAAAGTCTGAGTTGTAAAAGTCGTTAAAACCACCGCTAATGTAATTAACGCTATCAGCATTGCTCGCTGCTGAGAAGAAAAGCGAACCACTTGCAATTAGCGCTGTTGATAATACGAACTTTTTCATGACTTACCTCCTTGGTTACAATAATTCTATTATCGCACCTAAAAGGCTTTTCAACAGGCTTCTCACTGTAAAAGTTCGGTAAAACCATTAGGGCGCATAACGGCAGTTGAGGCTCTTGCAAGCATTACGAGTGTTAAGGCACTTTATGCCAGAGTGTCGAAGGTTATTCGTTTTACAGAAGTGTGGATATTAGCTATTGACGTAACGCTGTCGCAGAGAAATCTGGAGAAAGTGTGCAGCGCCATGGATGGCGCTGCTCAAGCCCTACAGGGATGTACTTGCGGGCGTCTTTCGGAAGGTTCCCTGCGACAGCCAGTCAATAGCTATTCCCACTCTATCGTTGCGGGAGGCTTACCAGAGATGTCGTAAGTCACACGGGAGATGCCGTTAACTTCATTAATAATGCGGTTAGAGACTTTCTCCAACAGTTCATAAGGCAGGTGTGCCCAACGTGCCGTCATGAAGTCGATGGTCTCAACGGCACGAATCGCAATAACCCAGTCATACTTACGCTGGTCACCCATAACGCCCACAGAACGCACCGGCAGGAATACCGCAAATGCCTGGCTGACTTTGTGATACCAGTCTGCATTGTGCAGCTCTTCAATGAAGATAGCATCAGCACGACGCAGCAAGTCACAGTACTCTTTCTTAATTTCGCCCAATACACGAACGCCTAAGCCTGGCCCAGGGAACGGATGGCGATACAGCATGTTATACGGCAAGCCAAGCTCCAGACCTATTTTGCGCACTTCGTCTTTAAACAATTCACGCAATGGCTCAACCAGCTTCAAACGCATATCTTCAGGCAAGCCGCCCACATTATGGTGTGACTTAATCACGTGCGCCTTACCCGTTTTCGAGCCCGCAGACTCAATTACGTCAGGGTAAATAGTTCCCTGCGCTAACCAATCCACTTCGGTCAGCTTACCGGCTTCTTCATCAAAAATCTCAATGAAGGTATTACCGATAATTTTACGCTTCTTCTCCGGGTCATTTTCGCCTTTAAGCGCATCTAAGAAGCGATCTTCAGCGGCAATAGGCAGAATGTTCAGGCCATAATGGTCGCCGAACATTTCCATCACTTGCTCTGCTTCATTTAAGCGCAGCAAACCGTTATCTACGAAAATACAGGTCAGTTGGTCGCCAATGGCACGGTGCAGCAACATTACCGTAACCGACGAATCAACACCGCCGGACAAGCCAAGAATGACTTTATCAGTACCGACTTGTTCACGAATACGCTCTATCGCATCGTCAATAATTTTCGCTGGAGTCCATTGCTTTTCGCAGCCACAAATACCGCTGACAAAGTGCTCCAACATACGCTCGCCCTGACGCGTATGTGTTACTTCCGGATGAAACTGAACCCCGTAAAATTGGCGCTCTTCGTCCGCCATTGCTGCATAAGGGCAGTAAGAGGTCTTCGCCACGGTATGGAAGCCTTCAGGAATGGCTTCAACCTTGTCACCATGACTCATCCAAACGTCCAGTAAAGGCGCGCCCGACTCAGAGACGGCATCTTCAATGGCTTCAAACAATGGGCTCTTTTCCACCAGTTCAATTTGCGCGTAACCAAACTCGCGCTCTAAGGAGCACTGCACTGAGCCGCCTAATTGATGCGCCATCGTTTGCATGCCATAGCAAATACCAAACACGGGCACGCCGGCTTCAAATACATAGTCTGGTGCACGCGGCGAGCCTTCTTCCGCGACGCTTTCCGGACCACCAGAAAGAATAATGCCCTTCGGATTAAAATCCCGAATATCGGCTTCGTCAACGTCCCACGCCCACAGCTCACAGTAAACGCCTATTTCACGAATACGGCGGGCTATCAGCTGTGTGTACTGCGAGCCAAAGTCTAAAATCAATATTCGGTGATCATGGATATCTCTAGTCATTCGTCATCCTGTTAAGAGCTGCGGTAGTTCGGTGCTTCTTTCGTAATATGCACATCGTGTACGTGTGATTCGCCCATGCCGGCAGCCGTCACTTTTACAAACTGCGGCTTGGTGCGCATGTCTTCAATAGTCGGGCAACCGGTTAAACCCATTGCCGAGCGTAAGCCGCCCATTTGCTGATGGATAATGGCAGAAATTGGGCCTTTATAAGCAATGCGCCCTTCAATACCTTCCGGTACCAACTTGTCGGCTTCATTACTCTTCTGGAAGTAGCGGTCAGACGAGCCATTACTTTGGTTCATGGCCCCCAAGCTGCCCATACCACGGTACGATTTATAGTAGCGTCCCTGGTAAAGCTCGACTTCCCCCGGTGACTCTTCAGTACCGGCTAGCATGCTGCCAACCATAACGCAGTGCGCGCCAGCCGCCAGAGCTTTAGCAATGTCACCTGAAAAGCGAATACCGCCATCGGCAATAATAGGAACGCCAGAGCCTTTTAATGCATCAACCGCGTCACTAATGGCGCTGATTTGCGGCACACCACAACCGGTAACAATACGCGTTGTACAAATAGAGCCTGGACCAATACCAACTTTCACGGCATCGACGCCGGCTTCAACTAACGCCTTAGCGCCCGCTGCGGTCGCAACGTTGCCGGCAATAATTTGTAAATCGGGGTAGTCTTTACGCGTTTGTTTAACGCGGTCTAACACACCTTGTGAATGACCGTGCGAAGTATCAATAAGCAGTACATCAACACCCGCTTCAACCAGCAGCTTAATTCGCTCTTCCGTGCCAGCACCCACGCCAACCGCAGCACCAACACGCAAAGAGCCTTTTTCATCTTTACAGGCGTTCGGTTTGTTTTCCGCTTTTTCAAAGTCTTTCAGGGTTATCATGCCCTTCAGTTTGAAAGCGTCATCCACAACTAAAATCTTTTCAATACGATGCTTGTGCATAAGCTGCAGTATTTCATCACTTTGTGCCGTTTCATGCACACTCACCAAGCGATCTTTGCCCGTCATGACATGGCGAATCTCTTTCGCATCATCGTCTTCAAAACGGGTATCACGGCCGGTCACAATACCAACTAAGTCACCATTTTTTTCAACCACAGGAAAGCCCTGAAAGCCGTGCTCGGCAGTCAGTTGTTTAATTTCACCAATGGTTGTTGTCGGTTGGACAGTAACAGGGTCTGTCACCATGCCACTTTCGTATTTTTTGACTTTACGGACGTGTGCAGCCTGCTGTTCCGGTGTCATGTTTTTGTGGACAAAACCAATACCACCTTCTTGCGCCAGCGCAATTGCCAATGCTGATTCGGTAACCGTATCCATGGCGGCCGAAACCATCGGAATATTCATTGAAATTCCACGCGTTAATTGCGTGCGTAAATCAGCGGTATGGGGGAGAACTTCGGAATGACCAGGAACGAGCAGAACGTCGTCAAAGGTCAAGGCTTCTTGGGCAATTCGCAGCATGTGCAACACTCCGTGACTGGATTCATGTTGCGGGTGGATTTTACCCGTTTTGCCCGGCTGACGCAAGCGGAAATAATGAATGCTGGGATGTATATTATGGAGCTGCCCGGACGCCGTAAACCCATCCCTGGGGGCTTATGTAACGCCATCCATGGCGTTACATACCGGTCTGCTCCATAATATACATCTTTATCGCATTCATTAATTTTCCTGCGTTATGGTATCCAACAAACGCCGCCTTTTAGTTGAGGTTTAGGCTCTGGAATAAACTGACAATTAGAAATACCGGTTTTCGCGTCCTCTTTAGCCTTTTCATTGTACTTATAAATAGCGTCTAGTAGCGCTTGTTCATTAGTAATGGTTTCGCTGCTATACACCACATAGCCCTCCGGGCCGCCGCAGGCTTTCTTACCAACGGGCAATACCTTACAGCTTTCTACCGTTTGAGCCTTTGGCGTGCCAATCATCTCTTTTATGTCAGCCATAGTAACCGGCTCATCAACCTCAGTGCCGTTTGCCGACTGTGCGCTATTGCAACCTGTCAAAACTAATGCTGTCAATACAACCAAAAATCGCTTCATAAGTTCACCTATAATTTCGCTTACACTTGTTTCCCAATATTATGCTTTTCGATTTGCTCTAATCGCTCTGCCAGCCAAACTTTAATAATTGACTGGCGAGTCACTCCAATACGCGCTGCTTCCTCATCCAAAGACTCAAGCATCCACTCAGGGAAATCAACATTCACGCGCTTTTGTTTGCGCATAGGTCTTTTAGCCTTTTCAAGCTCAAGCTCATCTATAACGTCTTCGTCAGAATCAAATTTTTTGTCAAATTCACTCGCTTTCATAAAGCTTCACCTCACTAATCCTTGAGCGCCGCACAGATATTATTCTAATAATCTCACGCCGATAAGTGACTACTGCTGACCAGTGCTTTCCCTTGTACTTGGCTATTACTAAATAACGCTTCTCATCTTTTGTTTTAGCTGGAATTTCAAGCAGCTCAGAGTCATTCCATAGATATTGAGCTGCATAAAAGTCGATTCCATGCTTTTGTAAGTTTGATAAGCTTTTGGCGCTATCGAATTCAAACTTCAACATTAAATATATACCATATGCGCATAAAAAATAAATAAATATGGTATTGCTTTTATAGCTTAAGGTATTTAGGAGAGTGGCTACTGACTTTGTGTGATATTAAAAGTACAGCATTTAAAACAAACTAACTCAAAGACCCTGAAACATTTTGTAACATTTGAGCAACGTCCTTCTTACTTAAAATTACCAATGACAATATCCGCTCAGCTTCTATACATTGGATATAAGCTAACCAAACGTAAAAATGAGGTAACAGACATGCGTTTTAAACATTCTCTTTTAGTATTAGCCATTGCCGGTGCTTTGTCGGCTTGTGGTGGATCAAGCGACTCATCCACACCAGACAACAACACTGGTGGTGACAATACCGGTGGCGACAACACAGGCAGCACGACCACAGTTGTCACTGAAGGTGTCATTACTGGCTTTGGTAGTGTGTACGTAAACGGCCAGCGTTATGGCTCTGACAATGCAGCTATTGCCGTTGGTAACTCACCAGCTGCAGACGAAGCGCAACTGAGAGTGGGGATGGTCGTCACCGTAGCCGCGTCCGCTTCTGATAATGGCGAAGACCCGGAAGCTGAACAAATTACCTATGAAGAGAGCCTGCAGGGCCCTGTTGCTTTTATTGACCGAGAAGCCGAACAAATTGAAGTGCTTGGTCAAACCGTTATCTATGATGACTTAACCGAGTTTGAAGAAACTGACCTCGACACGTTAACTGTTGGCGACTTTGTCGAAATAAGCGGTTACGTCAATGAAAACGGCGACTTCTACGCAACACTCGTTGAATTGGAAGACGATGAAACCGAAGTAAAACTAAAAGGTAACGTTGCTAATTTAGACACAGATGCTCAAACATTCACGTTAGGTGAATTAACCATCGATTATTCAACGGCAGAATTTGATGACATGACGATGGAAGATCTCGCAGACGGACTGTTCGTGAAAGTTGAAGGCGAGACTTTTGATAGCGAAACCATGACCCTTACTGCGGACGAAATCGAAAACAAAGAGCAAAGTGACATTGACGAAGACACTGACGAAGTCACTATTGCCGGTATCGTTAAAAACTATGACGAAGAAGCCGGCACTTTCTCCGTGAACCAATATGACTTTGTAGTCAGCGACAGCACAGAATTTGAAGACGGCACCGCCGACACGCTAGCTAACGGTATTATTGTTAAAGTGGAAGCCGTATTAGACGGAGAGCAACTGGTTGCGGAAGAAGTCGAGTTCAAAGCTCGTGATGCGCGCAGCAAAGTCGAAGGGCAAGTGACCGACATTGATACAGAAGCCATGACCTTTGTGCTCAATGACACTACCTTCACCGTCACATCAGAAACTCAATATGAAGACGAGTCAGATTTAGACGAGCGCCGTTTCACGTTCGACAACATAGAAGCCAACGACTGGCTGAAGGTGGTTTCCCGCCAGGACGAAGAAGGTAATGCTATTGCGCTGAAAGTGAAACGTATTGAAGAAGACGACTTAGAAGCCGAAGTGAAAGGACGAGTCTCTGCTGTCAGTACTGAAGGCATGACTGTCGCAAATACTAGTGTAACCTTCGACAACACAGAATTCGAAGACGACGACGGCACTATTTCACTCGAAGACTTTATCGCCCTCGTTGACAGCCGTAATGCCGTTATCGTAGAAGTGGAAGGTCAATACGTTGACGGTTCACTTGTTGCCACTGAAGTTGAGGTAGAGAATGTGAGTGGTGAAGGCGATGACAATGACCGCCCTGACAACACAGGCAAAGCCGAATTTAAAGGAGCTGTAGAGTCAATCGACGGTGATACTGTTTTTGTTAACGGCAAAGAGCTTCATTTTGTTGAAGACGCCGAACTTGAATTAAATGATGAAGTGGTCGATGTGGCGACATTTATCGAAGCCCTCGAAGTAGGCACTGTCATTGAAATAGAAGGCGTCTGGGTTGAAGAAAGCTACATTCTCGTCAAAGAAGCCGAAGCCGAAAACGAGGACGACGACAGCGAAGAGTAACACTCCTTAAAGCTCGGTTTGGTTCGGTGGCTGATAAGCCACCGAACCAAGTTACGTTCTATACATTAAAAGCACTTTGCATCATCAGCTGCTCTGCCCGACTTATTCCCAAACGTTTAGCAACAGCCTCCCAACTTCTTACAGCGCTAAGCACGTCATCATAAATTTGTGTCGCTTCGTCCTTAGACAGGCGAAAAAAATCAATAACTTCAAAAGCTAAATTATAATCTAAAGCATTGGCAGTATCGGTAATATTAAGGTGTAAGCCACTCTTACCAATAATCGGATTTAAATCATAAGCAGGCGACAGCCGCCAACCTTTTGAGGTCAATAAAAATCCGTGGTTACGCAAATGATCGTCGGTATTTGACACCGCGATATTAAAAACAATTCGCCGCCATAACTGTGCAAGATCAGCTTCAGTGTTAGCACCTTGGTTTGTTAGAAACTCAGCAAGCTCCAAGTAACTTGCCCCCTCAGACTGCTCACCGTCATAGTATTGAAGCTGCGTCATTGCAGAGGAGAAGTGAACGCGCTTATCAGCCACGCGATCAAACCGCTTTGTCAAAAAAGTATGATAGTGAGATGAAAATTTACGCACATCACAAGCAAACATTTCCACGCCTGACGCGACAGCTAACTCATGACACAGCATCTCCCAAGCACCAACATCGTATGCGTCGTTCAAGTTTGGAAACTTAGCAATCCAAAGATGGTTGTTCTCGTCCACAACACATGCTTTTGGCCTTGCACCTCCCAGCGAAGAGCCCGGCGAAATCAGCATCTGAAGCCAACGGTAATAGTCGTCACTGTCAATATCAGCGTCTTTTTCAATTTGAATTGCCGCATACTCCAACTCTTTTAATGACGCCATTGGTGGTGCCGCAAAGTCAGTATTGTCATCCAAAAAGTGCTCGGAATCGGAGTATTTAAAACGTATACCTCCCATTCGATACGAGTCAGACACTCCTAACAAGTAATCCATTTCGGTCAAGCGGTCGGTTTCACGAAGACCTTTACGGTACTCAATGGCCGCGCGGCGCTGCATCAAAATCCGTCCCCACCTATCCGGAGACGAATCTAGAAACGCCCTGAAATTTTTATCGGATGCATCATTGTAAAGCTCCCCACGGTGTAGCGTGAGCTGAGGGTCAACCTGCAAGCGGTAGTCCGACGTTAGGAAAGCATTATCGTAGGCAAAACTAAACACGCCGCCACGGCTTGTCTCTGAAAACTTTAGCTCACCAATTAACAAAGGCTCTTCAATGGGTGCCCAGGATGCATACACATTAACCGTCCGCCGGTTCATTTCTTACCATCCAGTAATTGAATATTCTGCAACTTAAGGCCAACCTCATCGTGAGCCGCCATTTCTGAAAAGTTATCTTCCATACCAAGCACAGCCATCACTTTTAGATAAGTGCCAATAGCGACCCCCGGGTCGCCTGAAAATACCTTATTAACTGTTTTGTTATCAAAACCGGTTCGTTCGCAAATAATTTTTTTTGTCAGTCCCCGTCGCTTTGCAGCCAGCAGCAAATCCTCGCCAAAGTGCTTCAACACTTTACGCTGTTTAGGGAATAGCACATTATGCAGGTTACGTTTTGCCATAAATGTAGGACTATATTCCTATTAAAGTAGGTATATAGGGAATATAGTCCTACTTAAAGGTATGTTCAACATCTAATCTTAACGAAAGGCATCCGGTAAAGGTACAGCTTTACGCGCTTTCATATCAAACAGCACTGAGGTGGCCACGTTCTCTGCAGCAACTTCTCCAGTGTCGCTAAGGTACATGGTTTGGCGATAACGGATCGACTTAGTCCCCAGCTTTTCCACCTGACAATCAATATGGACTAAGGCACCAACCGGTACCTCAGCCACATAATCGATCTCGTGACGCACATCCGCCCAGCCCAGATTTTCTTGACGAGCTTCAGACGCATTGTGACCGAGGCAGCGCATAAAGTGCTGCATGGCATCATCGAACATCCCAACATAATTGCGGGTATTCAAATGCCCCATTTCATCACATAACCAAGGATGTATAACGCCTTGAAAGGTCGTAAATACCTTATTGTTTGGCATTGCCGTCCTCCTCAATCATCGCTTTTATGCGTTGCCAGGCATCCAGTGTAGCCTGCTCGTCATAAACGCTGCCTGCTTCCACGTTTGCAGGGTTTGGATCCGCGTGATCAAAGGTATGCGTTGCGCCCGGGTAGACAACATACTCAAACTCACCAGCATTCTCCGGATGTTGGTAGTTTACGCACTCGGCTTCATCGATGTATCGATCATTCCCTCCAAGCAACATTAACGAGTCAATATCGGCTGACCATTGTCCGCGACACGTTCCGTAAAACATGAAAGCCCCATCAATGACCGACTCATAATCCGTTTCCGGCCAGCTTGCTACGCTCAACGGTTTCTTCTCGGCGGATAACTGGCGTAAGAACGTCCAAATGGTGCCCGCACCGTGCGAAAAGCCCGCAAGATAGACATTGTTTTCATCAAAGGTTGTGCGCTCGGACAGCGACTCGATGGTTGCCACAATATCACCAGAGCGTTCCCAGGGAGTCATTTTCTCGAAGTTGCAGGCATCGTTCCAATCAATACCACGACCGCTGTAGCTATCCACCGCAATAACCGCAACCCCTAACTCATTAAAGCGCTCTGCCCAATCTTCTTCGTGGCTTGCCGTAGGACCACTGCAGCCATGCAGAAAGATCAGTGTCGGAAACGGTCCATCGGTTTTGTCATCCGGCAGGTACACTTCTTCATGCGGCAAAAGTTCGTCTTGTAACTGCGACATAGATTTCGGCGACACCGTTTGCTCGGCATTTTTCTGCGCCTTAAGTATCCAATCTTCCTGAATACCATTATCAACGGCTTCTTCTAAGCTTGCCCGGTTATCTCCCACGTCGGACGAGCAAGCGGTTAACGCAAGCACCGCCGTCAGCGAGAATACGGCTCCTACAGTTTTAATTGTCATTCTTTACTCCTTTCCCGTTCGTCGAATGCTTGGTCGATATCACCAGCTCAGGTTTAGTAAGCTGTCGGCCAAAGTCATCATGCAATTGATTCAATAAAGACTTAAACAACACCAGTAACACCGGAATAAGCGGCAGTGCCAACATAATTGTGGACGCTTTCACAGTATCCAGCGCATCAATCACCAGCAGGCCAACCGCCAGCGCCGCCAGAATGACCGCCCAGGCGACGCGGTTCCAGCGCGCGGGCTCTTCGTCTCCAGCCAGGTTTTTAGTGCTAATGCTGGCAAGCACATACGCCGAGGAGTCTAACGTTGTTGCCAAGAACACAAAGCTCAACAGCGTAAAGACAGCGATAACCAGCGTGCTAAATGGCAAGGTTTCTAGTATCGCCACCACTGTCGCGGGTATGCCTGAGCTTCCTAAAATGCTGGATACATCCAAAGCCCCGGTCAGTTGCAAGTGCTGCGCATAGGCGCCACACACCGCCAAAAAGGTCATACAGCCCAAACTGCCCCAGGTGAGTGTGCCAAGCACTAAGCTTTTTATGGTGCGCCCTTTGGAAATACGCCCAATAAATAATCCCATTAATGGCGCATAAGCTATCCACCACGCCCAGTAAAACAATGTCCAGTTGTCAGGGAATTTATCGCCGGTAATGGGAGCCAGCCAGAAGCTAATTTGTGCGAAGCTATCCAGCAGCAACCCCAGGCTATTCATAGTCAGTGACAAAATGAACACAGTAGGGCCGGCAAACAACACAAACAGCACCACAATAATCGCCAGTACAATGTTAATATCACTCAACCATCGAATACCCTGCTTTAACCCGCGGTAGGCACTGCCACCAAACAGTAGTGCCCAAAAACAAATAACGCCCAAACGCATGCCGATAGAGTCTTCGACACCAAACAGGTGGCTCACCAGCTCTGATACTAACGGCACTCCGAGTCCTAATGAAGTGCCGGCGCCGCCCAGTAACCCCAGTAAAATCAAGGTGTCTGTCAGCGCGCCTAAGGCTCCATCACTTTGCTTTTTAAACACCGGACGGCAGGCTTCAGAAATGCGCAAAAACGGTCGTTTTCGAACGTATAGACGATAAGCAACCGCCACTGCTGGAATGGCATAGAGTGTCCACGGAACGAAGCTCCAGTGGAATAAGGTGTACATGTGTCCCCAGTTATAGGCCGCTGTTGAGTGCGCCTCTAACCCCAGGGGTGGGGTCGACAAATAGTAAATAGGCTCGACAAACGACCAACTCATCAGTCCAATACCAATACCGGCCGAGAACATCATCGCCGCCCAGCTAACTTCTGAGTATTCCTTATCGACGTGATCTGTCGCTAATTTCACCTGTCCATAGCGACCAAAAGCCAACCAAAGCGCAAAGACAAAAGCGCCAAACCCAAAAATTACCAGTAGCCAACCAAAATTATTAGTAATAGCTGACATGGCCTGGCTTGCCCAGGCTTGAGACTCGATCGGGGCTAAAATCAACGCAGCCGCCACAGCAGCTGCGATGATAAACGCCGGTGTAAAAACAGCGACGTCCAGTTTCGATTGCTTCATTAGAATGATTTAGCGACGCTAATTCCGAAAGTTCTAGGCTCTCCCTGAATTGCGAAGCCAACTCCTGTTAGTGAAAACGAATGCACAATATACTCTTTATCCGTTAAGTTTTTGCCATAAACGGAGAACTCCCAACCGTCCATGGTTTCCCAGGTAAGGTTAGAATTAACCAAAGCGTAGCTGTCCGTCTTTGCCGTTTCCTCGTTGGCAACACTAAAGAACATGTCGTCCTGATAAGTGACATCGGTGCGCCAATCCATTGTGTACCCGCCATCGAACAGCCACTGGTAGTTAAAACCAATTGACCCGCTGTGCTCTGGAGTACGAGCCAGTCTATTACCAACAACGCTTGCATCACTTTCAAACGAGGTGAACTCGGAGTCGGTATACGCATAGGTCGCAAACATCCGTAGTCCGTCAGTAATAAAGGCGTTAGCATCGAGCTCAATACCTTTTACTTCAGCGTCACCTGTTGCAGTTCGCACTTCACCGGTTTCAATGTCGGTCGTAAAGTTCTGCAAGTCGGTGTAATCAAGGAAATACGCCGCACCGTTTAACGACAGGGCCTTGTCAAAGAAGCGCGCTTTAAAGCCTAATTCATAGTTGCGCGCTTTTTCCTGATCAAAGGGCACGCCCGCCGCTTGCTCAGTAGCGGCAATACCATTATAACCTCCGGCTTTGTAGCCTTCCGACAACGTCAGGTACACCATATCGCCTTGCTCAGAAAAGTAGTTCACTGTCAGCTTCGGCGTAAAGCTGTTCCAGCTTTTCTCTTTTGCTACCTGATAATTTTCCTGTAAGAAACCTAACAAGTCCGGCGCGCCAGAAGCAACGACTGCAAAGTCTTTCTTATCGTAGGTATAACGCCCGCCTAAGGTTATCCCCCAGTTATCGTTTAGACGGTAGCTGCCTTCACCAAATACGGCGTAGCTATCGGTTTCATTCGCGGCATCCCACACACCGCGCGAGCTCATGTTATCAACGCCCTGTAATTCGTACATTTTGGTTGAATCCCAGGCTTCCAGACGTTCAATCTCTTCATTGAATAAGTACACCCCCGCGGTCCACTCAAACGGGCCGTTGGTGAGGTTTTGCAGACGAAACTCCTGGGTGATCTGTTTGGAAGTTTCACTGGCATCGTTCATCAGCGACAAGCCGGCATCACGCAAATACCGGCCGGTTAAGTCGTCAAAGAAGTAATAGTCCTGTTCACGATAAGCCGTTATAGAGGTGAATAAATGCTCGTCTAAGTCAACGGTTAAGTTCGCCGACAACCCAAAAATCTCCCGATCAGTGGAACCATCTTTGTATAAGTCGACTTGGTCAATTTCATCTTGCGTTGGGTACTTGGCACCAAACACTTCATCATAGTGTGTCACTGAACGAGCACCTGGCCCTTCTAAGGTGTCTTTGGCATAATCGGCTATAAGCATTAAGTCAGCGGACTGTGACAAGTCAAAGTCCAGCTTGCCGCGAAACGACTTATTGTCCTGATCACGCAGTTCATTGCCGGTATAGACGTTATCAACCCAACCATCGCGCTGACGGATAGAGCCTGCAAAGCGACCATTAATATCGTCAGCGACCGGACCACTGACCATGCCCTGAAGTTCCATCAGATTATAACTGCCCAATGTTCCTTTAACCTTAGCTTCAAAAAACTCGGTCGGATCTTTGGTAATAACGCTAATTGCACCACCCGCGACGTTGCGTCCGTACAACGACCCTTGTGGGCCCCGCAGTACTTCAACACGCTGTATGTCGAACATGTCCGAGCGAAAGCCTCCGGCACGCCCTGCATACACGTCATCGATAAACACGCCCACAGAAGCGTCATCACCAACAGAGCTCGAGTTTGTGCCCACACCACGAATGTACGGTTGTGGTGTCACCGGGTTATAAGTCGAAATAGAAAAGCCCGGTGTCATACCGGCCACATCTTCAATGTCCAACACGTTAGCGCGCTCTAATGTCATTGAGCCCAGTGCGGTTACGGCCATAGGTACTTCATTTAAGCTTTTTGTACGGCGGTTAGACGTAACCGTAATGGTTTCATATTGCTCGTCTTGCGCGTCTGTTTCGTTTTGATTGTCCTGGGCTAACGCCACTGAGGGTATCGTTAGCGTACTAATGGTTAATGCCAGTGCTGATAGTTTAAATTGTGATAATGTTTTCATCTTTATCCCTATTGTTTCTTACCCGTTCGTTCCCAAAATGAGTGCCTTGAGCGGCAAGAAGTCTTTCTTGTGTGTTATGTATGCTATAACTCAGGTAAGATTAAACTTTAGGTTATACGACACTTTATTTAGGTTTTTCTCCTATGGACTCTAAGCAATGTGACTACAATTTAAGCGATAACTTTCTGCCACCGAAGTTTGGCGACAGTGACACCATCCACATTGCTTTTATTTTAGTGGACCAGTTTTCGTTGTTTGCACTGGCGTGTATTTCGGAACCACTACGTGTTGCAAACAGACTTTCCGGCGAGCATTTGTTTGAGTTTTCTTTTGTTACGGACACCGGCAAGCCTGCAACCGCCAGCAACGGTATGAAAATAGACGCCGATTATCGCATAGATACCTGCCCCGATGACTACCAAACCTTTATCGTCGTGTCAGGGTTCGACCCTTATGAACATGCCTCGCACGAATTATACGCTGAACTGCGTCGCCTGGCCGCCAACGGCTATAGTCTCGGTGGTGTTGATACCGGTGCGCAATTATTGATTAAAGCCGGTGTCATGAGTGGCCAGCGCACCACCATGCACTGGGAAGCGGCCAGCAGCTTCAAAGAAGGCCACCCAACGGTGCAAGTGGTACCCGAGCGCTTTTTAATTGAAGAGAACCGCATTTCCTCTTCGGGAGGGCTCAGCAGTTTAGACATGATGCTGAACATTATCTGGGCCAGTCACAGTTACGAACTTGCCGCCGATGTTGCCGAGCAGTTTATGTATCATCGAATTTTAGGCGCAAACGACTCGCAGCGTATGAAGCTACGCAACCGTTTAATGACCACCAATCGTAAGCTGATAAAAGCCGTCTCTCTGATGGAAGACAACCTCACGTCAAATTTATCCATTCGCGAAATTGCAGAGAAAGCGTTGGTGTCTCAACGTGAACTTGAGCGACTGTTTGCTAAAGAGCTCAATACAACTCCGAAAAAATATTACCGCAAGTTACGTCTGGAGCACGCCCGTCAACTACTGCACCAAACCGAGTTGTCGGTGCTGGAAGTCTCACTTGCCTGTGGTTTTTCATCCGCCGCCTATTTAAGCGCTATTTACAAAGACGAATTTGGTATTCAACCGAGTAAAGACCGAGGATTACTGCACACTCCTTAAAAATTGTCGAAAAACCATAAGTTGCTCTCGCTTTCTCAATAGTTAGCGACAGGAAAACCGCTAGCATGATAGAAAACTTATCAATGCTTAAGGTGACTTATGAACAACAACGTCATTGTGACATGCGCTATTACCGGCGCTGGTGACACGACCGGCAAAAACCCAGCGGTTCCGGTAACCCCCAAAGAAATCGCAGAATCAACCATTGCGGCTGCGAAAGCGGGGGCATCTGTTGCTCACATTCATGTGCGCGATCCGCAAACCGGCAAGCCCAGTCGCGACGTGGCACTTTATCGCGAAGTGGTTGACCGGGTCAGAAGCAGCAACACGGACATTGTACTGAACCTCACCGCCGGCATGGGTGGCGACCTCTTTTTAGGACCGGACAGCGACCCAACTCAGTTCACTCAAGACACTGACTTAGTGGGCGCGGAAGAGCGCCTGGTTCACATCGAAGAGCTGAAGCCAGAAATCTGCACCTTAGATTGTGGCTCGCTTAATTTTGGCGACGAAAACCTCGTTTATGTATCCAGTCCGGAAATGCTGCGTAAAGGCGCTAAACGCGTTCAAGAGCTTGGCGTAAAACCCGAGCTTGAGATTTTTGACACCGGCAACCTCGCTTTTGCGAAACAAATGCAAAAGGAAGGGCTGCTTGATTCCCCTGCTTTATTTCAACTGTGTTTAGGTATTCCCTGGGGAGCGCCGGCTGATACCACCACTATGAAAGCAATGGTCGACAGTTTGCCAGACGACTCAGTATGGGCCGGGTTTGGAATTGGTCGCCATCAGTTTCCAATGGCAGCACAAGCCGCACTGTTAGGTGGCAATATTCGTATTGGCTTAGAGGACAACTTGTACTTGCGCAAAGGCGAGCTTGCCAGCAACGAACAACTGGTTGAAAAAGCGGTAAACCTTTTAGATAACTTAGGGGCTGTGCCAATGACACCGCAGCAAACACGAGACAAGCTGAACTTAATAAAGGTGGGCTAATATGACACAGGCAACAGCAGCTATTATTGGCACCGGCGTTATTGGCGCCGGCTGGGCGGCACGTTATCTTGCTAATGGGTATCGCGTGAAAGCCTGGGACCCGGGTGAAAATGCCCATGAAAAGCTGAAACACAGTATCGAAAATGCCTGGCCGTCGCTTGAGAAACTGGGCTTAAAAGACGAGGCCAGCATCGATAATCTAACGTTTTATGACACACTGGAAGATGCCTGTGAAGACGCAGACATTGTTCAGGAAAGCGCGCCCGAAGTGGTTGAACTGAAATGCTCACTGTTAAAGCAAATTAGTGAGTGTGCCCCAACCGATGCCATTATTGGCTCATCAACCTCAGGCTTTAAGCCCAGCGTGTTACAAGAAAATGTGGCGCTGCCCGAGCGCTTAGTCGTAACGCACCCGTTCAACCCGGTGTATTTACTGCCATTGGTCGAAGTTGTTGGTGGTGAGAAAACCGCCGCTGATACCATTGACAAAGCTCAGCGCATTTATAAAAGCCTGGGTATGCATCCGCTGCATGTTCGTAAGGAAATTGATGGCCACTTGTCCGATCGCTTGCTTGAAGCTTTGTGGCGCGAAAACCTCCACCTGGTGAACGACGGTATTGCGACTACCGGCGAGTTAGATGATGCCATTACCTACGGCCCAGGCTTACGCTGGGCGCTCATGGGTACCAACTTAACTTATCATTTAGCCGGTGGTGATACCGGTATGCGGCACATGCTTAAGCAGTTCGGCCCCGCTTTAAAACTGCCTTGGACCAAACTGGAAGCACCGGAGCTTACCGAGTCATTGATTGACCGCATGGTTGAAGGAACTCATGAACAAGCAGCTAACCGCAGCGTTAAAGAGCTTGAGCAGCTACGTGACAACTGCCTGGTTGCGATTATGGAAGCGCTTGCTCAATATGAAGTCGGTGCCGGAAAGGTTCTGTCAGATCACCGCAAAACCTGATAAATGCAGAGAATGCACCTGAGGCTTATAGCCTCAGGTGACGTTTTTTATTTCGCAATAAAATGCGGGTTCAAATAATCGTCTTTTTGATTATAAAGCAGAGGGTCGCCGTTAATGGTGGTAATGTCGCCGCCGGCGGCGCTTAATACCGCATGGGCTGCCGCGGTATCCCACTCACAAGTAGGGCCTAAACGCGGGTAAACATCCGCTTCACCTTCGGCCACCAGGCATATTTTCAATGAGCTGCCCATAGGCACCATTTCGTACGGTTTGCCTAAGGCATCCAGCCAATCCGTCGTTTCTTGCGACGGATGTGAGCGAGAGCCGACCACACGCAGAGTTGCCGGAGCTTCGGCAGCCACTTTTATCGGCTTGTCATTTAAAAAGGCGCCCATGTCGCGTTCGCCGGTATACATGGCATCCAGCACTGGGGCATAAACCACGCCCATCACTGGCACGCCTTTTTCAATTAACGCAATGTTCACGGTAAACTCACCGTTACGCTTAATAAACTCTTTAGTGCCATCGAGTGGGTCAACCAACCAATAGCGAGTCCAGTGTTTGCGCTGCTCCCAGCTAATGTCTGAAGACTCTTCAGAAATAACCGGATACTGAGTTTCCAGTGCGCGCAAGCCTTCGCAAATAACCTTATGGGCTGCTAAATCAGCCTTTGTCAGCGGGCTGTCATCGCCCTTTTGTTGCACGTTAAAGTCATCACTTTCGTACACATCCATAATGGCTGCACCAGCGTCGCGGGCAATTTGTTTTACGTCATCAAGCAATCCAATCATTACATCGTCATCCGTTTTATAACGGCATCGGTACTTTCATCAAAGGACTCGTTGCTTTCGCCGTCCAGAACTTTCAGCACATCCATTGCTATTTTCTTGCCTTTCTCAACCCCCGGCTGATCGAAGCTGTTTAAGCCCCAAATAACGCCCTGGGTAAATACCTTGTGCTCGTACGCCGCAATGAGTGCGCCAAAGCTTTCCGGGGTTAGCTCATCCATTATCAGCAGGTTAGAGGGGTGCCCACCCGGGTAATGGTCGCGCGGTGACTCGTTATTGGGGCTGCCCTCCCACATCAAACGTCTGTGCGCTAAGCAGTTAGAAACCGCCAACCGTTGTTGCTCTGCTAAACCTTCCTGAACCGCGGGTTTGAATCCCGGCGCTGCGCGCTTTAACACGGCAACAAAGTCCGCAGCGAATTCGTCATAGCCCTGATGCAAATGCTGGAAAAACGCATGTTGTCCGTTAGGTCCAAAACCGCCCCAAATAATAGGGCCGGTTGGGTAATCTATTGCTTTATTGTCTGCCGTTGACTGTTTACCGTTACTTTCCATGTCCAGCTGTTGCAGGTAGTTGGGCAACATACGCAAGCGACCGTCGTACGGCAAAATCGCCAAATTATTAATGCCCAGTTCTTCACGGTTATACACGCCATAAAGCGCCAGTAACATAGGCAAGTTGTCTTCGGCCGGTGCTGTGAAAAAGTGCTCGTCCATAGCTTTGGCGCCTTCCAGCATGCGCTCAAATGGTCGCACACCAGTTGTCAGCGCTATACTCAGACCAATAGCTGACCACAGGGAAAAGCGGCCACCTACCCCTTCACCAAAAGTAAACTGCTGCGAAGGTGGAATACCGTAGTCCGTCATAGCCTGGGCGTTCGCCGACACACCTATTACGTGTTTGTCCAACCACTGCTCCTGGCTTAACGCAGGCTCTATCCAGCGGCGCACAGTATCGACATTAGCAAAGGTGTCGATAGTGCCAAACGACTTAGACGAAATAATGAATAACGTGGTTTCGGGGTCGACAATAGGTAATACCGCGTAAAGCTGTCCACCGTCCATCGATGACACAAAATGCACTTGTAAGTCATGCAAAACTGCATCATCAGCGAACTCTTTCAACGCAAACGAGCCCATTTGCGGACCTAAGTCAGAGCCACCTACGCCAATATTGACGACATCGGTAATAGGCTTTCCGGCCGCCCCCAGCCAACGGCCAGAGCGCAGCTTCTGTACCACCTCAACAAAGCGGGTTTTACGGTTCGTCTGCTTAGCTACCGCGTGAATAGAGCGGCTTAAGGTATGGGTAACCGGGCGGTTTTCACTGACATTCAGATACTCACCACGGCTTAACTGCTTACGGGCATCATGAAACGATTCAGGCAAGCGTTTGCTTGCCTGCTCTGTTAATTCATTTACTGACAGCTTCTGGTAGCTGGTATCCAGTGCCAGATAAGGTCCGTTTTTTATCATCTAACTGTCCCTAAGTACGTCATGCAACGTCTGCGTCGTCGCTTTTATCTTCACAGGTTTTATGTTTATTCCAAATCACATCACAAATACGGTCATCCGTTGGCTTGTAACCTGTTGGGGCATTTAGCAACACGTCACGTAGCTCATCAATCGCAAAGCGCTGGCAAGTATCATCAAGCTTTTCAAGCAAGAGCTTCATGTCATCCCACGCCAGAGACTGCTCATTCGCGCGCAGAATACGAGCGTGATCACTGGCTTCCACATTGTCGCCAATAAGTAACTCTTCGTACAGCTTCTCACCAGGCCGCAAGCCGGTAAATTCAATAGCTATGTCGCCGTGCGGGTTCTTCTCAGTTTTTTCTTCAAGACCAGACAAGCGAATCATCTTACGGGCTAAGTCGACAATTTTAACGGACTCTCCCATGTCTAATACAAACACGGACCCAGTGTGTCCCATAGTACCGGCTTGAATCACCAGCTGAGCCGCCTCGGGTATGGTCATAAAGAATCGCGTAATATCCGGATCCGTCACCGTTACCGGTCCACCCCGTTCAATTTGTTCCTTAAACAGTGGTACGACAGAACCCGACGACCCCAAAACATTACCAAAGCGCACCATGCAAAAACGGGTCTCTGACTGACGCAACGCTAAGGCTTGCAACACCAACTCCGACAGACGCTTCGTTGTTCCCATCACATTGGTCGGGCGCACCGCCTTATCGGTAGATATCAGCACAAACTGTTTAACGCCTGCCGCTATAGCCGCTTCCGCCGTATGCCAGGTACCAAACACGTTATTACGCACGCCTTCGACCATGTTGTATTCAACCAAAGGCACATGCTTATAAGCGGCAGCATGGTAAACCGTGTCGACATTAAAGCTCTTCAGTACTGTCTCAATACGGTTTCGCCGTTGCACCGTTCCAATAACGGGTATTACTTCAGCGCCAATGCCCTGTTGCTCGCAAATATCAGTCAGCTCTCTTTCAATGCTATACAAAGCAAATTCAGACAATTCATAAAGCAACAGTATTTTGGGCCGCTGCAACAGTATCTGCCGACACAGCTCAGAGCCAATAGAACCGCCGGCTCCTGTCACCAGAACCGTTAAACCAGTAATATGCTTTTCCATTAAACGGGCGTCAGGAGTTACCGGATCACGCCCCAAAAGGTCTTCAACTCGAATATCCTGTAACTGGTCAATGGACATTTCATTGTTCACCATGTCGGCCATGCCCGGCACTGTTTGTACTTTAACCGGCAAACACTCTAAGGCTTCAAGAATTTCACGGCGGCGTGAACGAGGAGTACTCGGTAGGGCTAAAAGTACACGTTGAATATCAGCGTCGTGCACAGCTTTTTCAATGTGCTTCGGGTTAATGACGCTCATACCCAACACTGACGTATCTTGCAGACCGGGGTCATCGTCAGCAAACATCACCGGATGAAACTCACCACCATTGTTCAGGGCTTGCGCGAGCTGACGGCCGGCAGACCCGGCGCCGTATATCAGCACCCGATCCTTCTTACGACTCATAGCACGCTGATAGCCTTCGCGAACAATCAAACGGCTGCCACCGGTTAACAGGAATGCCAGCAACACATAATTCACCACCGCTGAAACCGGCAGCGCAATACCCATAACCAGCGCGCCAATGACTAAGAACGCACCGCTAAATACTACGGTAACAAAAACTAAGCTGAGAACTTTAAAGCCAACATAGCGGACAACCGCACGGTAAAGACCAAAGCGAATAAACGCCAATAAGGTTGCGCACAAAACAATGCCGCCAAGAATCATCCACTGCGACCATTTCAGCGGCATAATGGCATCAAAGCTGAGCAAATAAGCCGTTACCATTGCCACCGTAATGGACACAACATCAACGAAAAGCCCTATTCCGCGCTTCACGTTTCTCGGTAACTGCATCAACAACTTCAATGGGTTCACGGTGTTTATCCTTTTTATCGTTTCCGTGTATTAGCGGTTATAAAACGGCGCTCTGTCATCCGTATAGTCATACAAACGGGCGCGACGTTGCAACTGTTGTCCACCATTTCGTGACAATGGCACCCAGGTAAAGCCAACGCGCTCACGGGTCGGACGCACACTCATTAAGTCGAATGGTATGCTAATGAAGAAGCCTTTGGTAAAGCTTCCTTCACCATACTCCTCCGATGACACATCCGTAAAGGCCGCATACGCACCGGCAACCACACCGCTGTCAAAGCGTTTCTGCATGGTTACTTGTACGCCTTTGTCTTTCGCCAGGAACTGGCCAAAGTCTAACTGCAATAACGAGTCAGACAACCATGGCATTTGATAATACACACTGGCAAAACCTGTCGTCACTTCGTAGTCTAAGAAACCGGCACCGCCTTCAAAGTCGCGCTTGCGAACCCGGTTAGCATTCAAACCAAAGGCCCAGCGACTGTCTACTGGCTTATAAAGCACTTCGGCACCCAAGCCACCGTACATGCGCTCTAAATAGCCCGCATAGGCCATGGCAAACCAATCCTGGCCTAAACGTTTGTGGTACGTTACCTGCGCTGAGTCTAACCAAATATCGTTTTGTACATACTTACGAATGTCAGTACGCACCGGCGGTAAAGCATCCTTCCCGCCACCCAAGAATAAGAAGTCGTCATAGTTCGTGGCAATGTTAAAGCCCACCTCACCAAACAACTCAACATTGTCATTCAGCCAACGACGGCCAAAGGCGTACACACCCAACTGGTAGGTATAGAAGGTTTCCGGGTTACCAAAGCTCTGATCCAGGAAGGGCTTCAGACCATAACGATTGGTGAACTTGTTCTCAGGGTTCAGCATCCAGCTTTCGTCACCACGCTCAGGCATATCCGGCGACTCCAGTCGAACAAATAAGTCGTCCACGTCGTCAACGTCTTTGCCCGGCTCCCGGTTAAGTACCCTGTCTTTAAACTGTTCGGCATCAATTTTGGTGTTCACGTTGGGGTCGAACAGCGCCATATCGACCATATTGTAGGTCTTCACACTGTCGGGTAATTCCGCCGCCATAACGCGGGCCGCCCGGTCATAAGCTTCTTCACTATCACGGTAACGGAAGTGGTAAGCGTACATAGTCACTTCATCATCTTTCGCCGCAAAGCGCGCTCCGCTGAACGCCATTTGTTCACGCATAGTGCGGTTCATTCCAGCCCAGTCTACGTCGGCCAGCGACGCTTTACGCTTTTCTTCCGTTGGTACGACCTTATCCGGTGTCACCTTTATCTGATTCAAGGTACTGAAGTTGGTACGCAGACTGAAGTTGAACATAAGCGTATTACCACGCTCGTAACTCAGTTGCACATCGAAGTAATCAGAAACCTGATAATTCGCACCAAAGTTCCAGCGGCTGTCTTGTTTTATAGGCACGCCAGCACGCTCGGTCGAGTAGTCGTTACCGTCATACTCAACTTTCAGACTAAGCGGCTCCCACGGAGTTTGATACTCCAAGCCACCGAACACGGCCATAGGTCCGGTAAACCAGCGGTCAAATTCAACCTTACCGCCGTTGCCGCCGAAACTATTTTCGCGTTGGCAATACTCGTCTGACAATTCACAAAATGGGTTGGTAAAGTCGTCATGAGTACCCATGCGCCCAAAGCCTAAACCTAAGCTCACATCAACCGGGCCAAAGCGTTTATTCGCTACTACGTATTCGGCATCGAACAAGCCGGTTCCGGCAAAGTCTCGAAAGCCCACGCTCACTTCAGGTAGCCAGTAACTTTCTTCCCATAAGCGGGCTTTTATATCGAAGCCTTTGTCAGCAAGAATATTGTCACCGCTAAACCCTGGGAATTGACTATACAGTTTATTGGGAAACTCGGTATAAAATGCCGTGGTTTCTAACCAAGGCAACAACTGTAAGTTCACTGTGTAACGACGGTACTCGTCCATATCGGTATAGCTCAGCGCAAAAGCGCCTTCATCCATCATACGGGCCGTCGGGTTCTGCAATAACCCTACCGAGCCATAGTCGTTATAACTGGGCGACAAATCACGGCGCGACCAATGCCATTCTGAGGTAGGTGCTGCGCCCACCTGGTACACAGGCGCGTTAGTTGCTGAGCGAACCGATTTATCGGCCACAAAATGCTTCAACAAACCACGAATGTCGTCATTTAACGATTTATATTTTGGCGGCAACTGATTCGGCTCAAAGCCTAACCAAAGGATATTGCCCGGCATAAGCTCAGCGTCGCTTTGTTTGTAGTACGCCCAGTTAGTTTGTTGTTCGTCATCAACAGACACTACCGTCGCAACACTTTTGCTGTAGCTGCTAAGCAAATCAGACTGCTCTTCAATACTATTCAACCAGTTTGCGACTGTCTTTCCTGTATGAAATGCGTACTTACCTGGCTTACTGACTAAGCCATACATATAAATATGCTCTGGGCGTTCAGGCAAAACTAGCGAGTAACTTCCCTCTGGCAACAGCGGGTTATCCACTAAATTTTGGCGCGCTTGCTCAATGCTTATGTGGCCCCAGTATTGTTGCCCCAGCTGCCAGCCCTTAATTTGCCCTTGCAACATCAGCGCGGCATCGGCTTTGTCGGTTTCACGGCGGCCGCGCCAATAAGCTTCCAGTTCAGCCAGCTGCAAAAGCATATTTTGTTTCTTACGTTCTAATTCGGCAGCCTCATCGGTTTTAACCAGACGTACAGCCGGCCAATATACATCCGCCAGGAGACCTTGCTTCTCAATGGCATTCAATGCCTGCTTTAGTCTAACCGGCCCCTCAAATTGCACCTGTTTGGTTTCTGCGTTTGCAACGCCTGACTCAGCCAAAACGGCCATAGCGAATAAAGCAATAAAAGTACGTTTCATAACATCACTCATTGGGCTGACTCTGAGTTATTGGTGCGACCAATCCAGGTAACCTGGGTAAGGTTTAATAGTGGCTTATTGGGAATAATGCGTTGCTCGCTTTTTATGACATGACCGTCCGGCTCCACCCAGAACCGATTTACAAAGCGCTGACCGGTTAGAAGAAACGTCCCCGCTTCTTCCACTAGTGTCGCCGTTGCCGAGCCGTAAGGCATAGCCAATTGCTCACGCTGCTTCACAGAAAATGTCGACTTCACGTTGCGACTAACACGAGTGCCGTCGTCGAACTGGTAGTCATAAGCGCGCTGCCATCTGTTATTACAAGACTGAGGGGTTGTTACAATACAACGCAGTGGGTCACTCTTTAAATTCGAAACGCTCAACAGGTTATCGTCCAGGCTTTGGGTGCGTGTAACGCGCCCATTCTCAAGAACTAGTGTCTCTTTGTCGGCGGTAATAAAATGGTACTTATTCGGTTTGTTAATAAAACCTAAAACAATCAAGCTTCGGGCTTTTCCCTGCCACTGGGCATACAAAGAGGTGTAGGGAAAGTTCTCTATTTCATCAGCGCTGAGCTCTGCATCTTCAGTGTCTTTAAACGCATACTCAACTGTTTCACGAACTTCGTCCGTAACAGCTGTACAACCAACCAAAATTAGTAGAAAACCGGCAAAGAGTCCGTTCCGAATCATAATAAGTCTCACAAGTTAAACCATCACGCATAAAAAAATACCGCCAAACGGCGGTATTTTATCACAGCTCTTTTAAAGTGTTCACTGCGAAGCGCTTCGCAACCAACACAATAAGCTATTACTGAGCTGGAATAGTAATAGTGTAGGTGTTAGTACCTGTACCAGTTACAGTCACGATTGGATCCGGATCTGTTGGTTCTTCAGGGTTGTCATCAACTACTGGGTTTGACGAGCTGTCAGAAACAACTGCTACAGTTGCCGCTGCTGCAACACCCGCAAATACCATTGCTTGGGTTGACATGCCACCGATGCCAGCGCCTGATGCGCTCTCACCAGCAGTACCTTCTTGTGCCATTGCTGGTGCAGTCGCTAAACCTAACGCAGCAATAACTGATAATGCTAAAGTTTTCATAATATTAACCTCACTCCCGAGATATTGATACATGTATCGCTGTAGACTGAAAACACTCCAGTTAACAGCAACTTTCATAGTATGTTTATACGCTGCTAAATGCAAACTGGATTTATAAATTTTCAGTAAAATTTGTTAAATACTGTTAATAGCAGCCACTGCTACAGCGGTGTTATACAAAATACTGGTTACCTGTGACCACAACTCCAAGTTTTCAGTATACGTTGTGTCCATAGGCACAATAATAGCATCGCCCGGGCCTAACTGTGAGCTTTCGCTAAAGCTAAACCAACTGCTGCCGCCTTCGTAACGTTCAATGGCCCCGTTGGCTTTAACAATATAAATGCGGTCTTCGTCCGCTTTTTCTTTGGTGCCACCACTGCGATCAATGTATTGTTCCACCGATACGTCAGGGTCGAAACGGTAGGACGTTGCCATTTGCACTTCACCCATAATACTCACCGAGTCATTACGGGAAGGAACGTGCAAGGTGTCGCCGTCTTTTAACTGAACGTCGTTGGCACCATTAGCGCTTAACAGTTTCGGCAAGTCCATAATTAAACGACCCACTGGCTCTGCCGACAGCAAGTCAGCCAACAACGTGCGCATTTCATCATAAGAAACGCGACTATCGCCGGTGCCAGTCAGCATATTTCCGGCAACTTCGCGTTGAAGCTCTTGCGCCAGAATTTTTTTACGCTCTTGCTCCTGCTTACGCAGCTCTTCACGAGTAAACACCGCACCTTTTATAAACGCATGCTCTGTAAAACCACCGGCCCGCTCAATAAGCTGTGTTAGAGTCTCACCACGCTTAATGGCATAAGTCCCCGGGAAGCGGACTTCCCCCCGCAGGGTTACTTCATAGGTATTTTGCCACTCAGGAATACTCAATACATTTAAGCGGTCACGACCTTGTAACGGAACATCCATAGCGCCTTGCAGAACATTGTTTAAGGCAACAGTAACGTAGTCTGTCTTCGTGGTGTCTTTATTGAACTCAAAGCGAGTAATTTCAGCTCGCTTTAAGTAGGCCGAGTCTTTAACTCCGCCAGCGGCTTCCACCAAGCGACTAACACTGGCGTTTTCCACTAACGGATACACGCCAGGGTGGTTTACCTCACCAGACACATAGACTAACGGCGTATTACCGTTACTGGTACGCTGACGCTGTATACGCTGCATAATCGGCTCTAATAGCTTGTCGCGCGAATACAGCGCTAAGTCTTCTTCGGCAACTTCTAGATCATCTTCGTCCGGAGAGCCAAACAATTCAGACAACGGCGTTAAGCGTTGTTGTGCGAGTTGCTCTCTTTCGTCCTCTTCTGACGCTTTAGCGTCTTTAACCAAGTCTTTCAAAAACGCCTGACGGTAATCACTTAATAATTCCTGACGCTCTTCCGCCTGACGCTCTTGCTTGGTTAAAGTAAAGCGAGAGAGTTTCTGCTTTTCTTCTTCTTTCGTCTGGTAGCGGCTGAAAATAACAATCTGGTCGCGCTCTTGCAGCTGTAAGTTCTCACCTTCAACGCCAGAAATAGCCTCTGCCACGTTAAATTGATACAAGCTCAAGTCCCGCTTAGCACCGGTTTCACGCACAACAAGGCCGTAGCCTAAATCGGCCTGCTCTAATAAATCCTGACGGCTGTCGAGCAAAATATCGTTAATGCGAATGCCCGGCTCCCACTCGTAATGCCCCGGGCGAGTCACCGCGCCAACTAACAACAAGCTGTTGTTAAGCGACTCCGACACCTGGCGAAGCGTTAATACATCACCGCCTTTCAGCGCTTTGCCCAACTCGGCATTTGAGGTTAAGTCAACCGTACTAATAACCCGCTGGCCTCGAACAATACGCTCGAGCTGTGCCGACGCTAAGTAAGCGTCGTCTTCACTACCACCAGCAAAATGTAATGCGTCTTCTAAAGTTTCATCGCCTTTTAGCTCATATAAAGCCGGACGTTTAACCTGGCCTTTAACAGTAACCATGTCACCACGCGCAGGAATGAAAACAACATCACCACTTTGCAAAATGCGGTCGTCAGACGCGTCGCCTTTTAATAGCAAGTCGTACAAGTCAAAGTCTGCAATAACCTCGCCAGCGCGCATTAAACGAATTGAACGCAATGACGCAATGTCCGACACACCACCGGCAACATACAGCGCCTGGCTAATGGTCGACAGCGAGCTTACCGTGTAAGAGCCCGGCTTATAGGCTTCACCCGCAATAAACACCTGAATAGAGCGCAGCTCACCCATAGAAACAGCTGCATTAAAGCCAATAAGCCGCTGTTTTACCTGATTCTGAATAAGTTCCTGCATTAAGGTGTAGCTTAAACCGGCAACCGTCAGCTCACCCAGGTCAGGAATAACCACTTTACCTTCACGATCAATGGTTAAGTCGTAGGTGCGGTTTTCTTTACCAAAAAGCTGAATTTTAATGGTGTCGCCAACGCCCATAATGTAACTGGAAGGTACTGGTGCATAAGAGGTGGGTGCAAACGTTTTTGGCTCGCCGGAAAACAAGTCATAGCCGAATGCTTTTAACTCATCGTCGTCTCGAGTGAACTGTGCTTCTAAGTCTTCCGGAATTATCGGGTCGCCATTTTTGTCAAAACGAGTACCTCGCGGGAAAACGACATCTTCTTGTTGCTGGCTCTTGCTGCTTGAGTTTGAAGAAGAACCGTTTAACTGATCCAACATGCTGGGGTCAATACCAAACTGTCTGGCAAGGGCTTCCTGCTGGGCACGAGGCAGTTTTTTTAACTGCTCAATTTGAGCCTGGCTCGGCATAGACTGCGCATGTACTGTTACTGAATTACCTAAAGCCACAACAGCAACGAGCAGTACCATACTCGACAAGATAGACTTCCAAGAAATCAAAGCGCTTCCCCTTTATATTTATTACTTAATTTGCACCCGGATAATCGCAGCATTTTATAAGCTAACTCATAAAAAAGCTACGATAGCGTGCGGTTAAACTGAGCTCACCACCGGCACACCAAAAATATCCTCTACCCGCCCCTGCAGCGACATACCACTTGAGCTCTGCGTAGCGGCCTTATCCAGTAGTTTATTCCAGCGCATGTAGTTATCACGGTAAAGCTTTATGCTCTTATTATCACTCGCGCTATTGCCACTAAACCGATTTGCATTTTCAAGCGCCACACCGGCAGATGCCATACTTACAGCGACAGTGCCTTCAACAGCGCTTTCCGGTATCACGATACCTAAGCCCGCGGAGCCTACAGACAGCAGTGCTGGTAGGCATGAGCGACCAATGTTTAATAAGTTTTCGTGCCATGAGGTTTTGTGGTTGTTTATTGCGGCAAAGGTATCTCCAAAAAGGCCAGCGTGCATGTCCTGAAATTCTTCTAAGCTCCACTCATGTACAAACCGCTTTCCGCTTTGCTCTTCTCTGGCCTGCTGAGCAATAACAGCGTCATCACGGACTTTGAAGAGTAAATCGAGGAGTTTGGTGGGGCTGGTGACTTTCTTCTGCATCAGCAATGCATAAGCATACGGAAAGCTTTGCAGCGCTTCCGACTCAGTTTGCGATAGGCTTTGTAACTCATTCAGACTCGACCGCTGTTGCAGTTGGTTACCTAAGTAGCGCCAAAGCAGTGCACTTTGTTGCGCTTTTAGGTCTTCAATGGCAGGAGCCGCGACATAAACCGCACTATGCTGTGCGGCCAGTTCATTTACAAAGTTTACGCGGAAGCGATCTATAAGCCCGGAGACTAGCTGTCCGGTTTTATGGCAAGAGTCATCATCACTTTGCGCTGCTTGGTTAAACGCAAGCGTAAAGTCAGAAACGGTGGGCTCGTCAATAGGGGCTTGCTCCGCAATGGTCACCAATAAACCGGCAACACATTTCGCACCGCGGAAGTTATTATCCGTTAATGTGCTTTTAGCCAGCTTGCGTCTGTCGGTAAACTTTTGGGTAAAGCCTTCAAGTAACGCTTGTTTAAATTTTTCGGCGTCTTTTTGCGCAACGGGAGATTGCTCGGACCAGCGCTCAGGGCTTTCCAGCCATTCTTTGATAAGTAAAGCTGACTGAGCAGCGGCCTGCTGGCAGCAACCTAACCATTGGTCGGTTGCAAACAAACTGGTTTCTTTAAGAAGGTCGCGGTAGAGGTGGTTATGGTCTTTAAGTTGCTGTTTATCATCTTGCTGTATGGAGCCATCAAACAACACCTTCGATGACATAGCCAAAGATTCGAGCGCATTCAGCAATTGCATGAGCTGTTGTTTGGTCAGTTGCTTGGGTCGCCTTTGCTCCCCAAGCATTAAACTCATAGACAGGTTTAACTGTCGCGCATTAAGCAATGAAGCACCACTGTAATTTTGTAATGTCATGGCTTGCATTGCCTATACCCCTTGTTTTTTAATGGTATCATCTGCGCCTTAGACACAGACGACTAGTCACTCCCAAACAAATCTCGCGTATACACTTTGTTAGCGACATCCTGGAGCTCTGGCGCCATGCGGTTTGAAACAATCACGTCCGCTTCGGCTTTGAAGCACTCAAAGTCATTCACGACACGCGAGTTATAAAAGTGTTCCTCCTCAAGCACCGGCTCATAAACAATAACTTCAATGCCTTTGGCCTTAATGCGTTTCATCACGCCTTGTATGGCCGACGCACGGAAGTTATCAGAGCCCTGCTTCATGACTAAGCGGTAAATACCCACCACTTTTGGCTTTCTTGCAATAATACTGTCGGCAATAAAGTCTTTACGGGTATGGTTCGCATCAACCACCGCTCGCATCATGTTTTGAGGCACATCCTGGTAGTTAGCTAATAGCTGCTTGGTATCTTTCGGGAGGCAATAGCCACCATAACCAAAGCTTGGATTATTGTAGTGGTCACCAATACGGGGGTCTAAACCAACCCCCTCAATTATTTGGCGGGTATTTAAGCCGTGAACTTCTGCATAAGTATCTAGCTCATTAAAATAAGCCACTCGCATGGCTAAGTACGTATTCGCAAACAACTTAATCGCTTCAGCTTCTGTGCTGTCAGTAAAAAGTGTCGGCACGTCCTTTTTTATCGCACCTTCTCTCAACAGCTCGGCAAATACCTCAGCACGCTCTGACCGCTCACCGACAATAATACGAGAAGGGTGCAGATTGTCATACAGCGCTTTACCTTCACGCAAAAACTCTGGAGAGAAAATGATGTTGTCGGTACCCATTTTCTCCTTCAGCATTTGGGTATAGCCGACTGGGATGGTCGACTTAATAACCATAACGGCGTCGGGATTAACCTGCTTAACCTGAGCAATAACCGCTTCAACACTGCTGGTATTAAAAAAATTGGTTTCGGGGTCGTAGTCAGTGGGAGTGGCAATGATGACATAATCAGCATTTGCGTAGGCTTCCTCAGGACTCAAAGTCGCTTTTAAATGCAACTTACCATCACGCAGAAACTCAGTGATTTGTCTATCTTCTATAGGCGATTGGCCTGAGTTAATTAAGTTGACTTTATCCTTTACAATATCGACCGCTACAACCTCGTTTTGCTGTGCAAGCAATACCGCATTCGATAAACCTACATACCCTGTTCCGGCAACTGCTATCTTCATAACAACAATCATTTCCTTATAAAGGTTAGCTAAAAGATTTGCTGATATCTATTTGGATTGTTCAAGCAATATTTGATTTTTATCACTTGATTCTATCACCTGTCCCTTTTCCCGTAACCGTCATGAGAATGTATTTAAAGTAATTTCTAGTACTCATCGTTTTAATCATAAAAGCATCTAATTTGGCAAGTTTCTCTGGAGTCGACATGTCTACCTCATTTACCTGAGCCAATCCGGTTATACCAGGCCTAACAGAAAATACATCTTTGGCTTCTCGAGATTTAGTGAGTTCCTCTTGATTAAAGAGTCCGGGTCGAGGTCCCACCAAACTCATTTCCCCTTTTAAAACATTCCAAAGTTGAGGTAGTTCATCTAACTTTGTTCGGCGCAAAAAGTGACCGAATTTTGTAATAGAGGAAGCGCTTGCTAAGTGGCTAGCGACTGAGGCGGTATCCTTTTTCATAGTTCTAAACTTAACTAATATAAAAGGTCTTTTGTGTTTACCGACCCGTTCTTGTCTGAACAAGGGAGCGCCCGTGTCAAAAAGTCCTATCAAAGTGAGCAACACAAGTATTGGCAGCCCAACAACCAAACCAATCAAGGAAAGAGTGAAATCAAGTAGTCTGATCATTTTTTTAATTTACCGCTAGTTGGTTCTGAATCAATACAGTTTTGTATCGCTTGGTGAAAGCTAAGAGGAGGCTCCCAGTTTAAAACCTGTTTTGTATTAGAAATATCGAGTTGTAAGTTGCCAAACAACCTGTCGGCAATGGCTTTTCTCCCTAGCATACTCGCTCCCAAACTCATTACACTTACAGGAAAAGGCCAAAGTTTAGGCTTTTTACCTTGGGCACGAGTTAAAGTTTCCAATAACTCGCTCGTAGATACGTCATAATCATCACTTACCAAAAAGGTTTCATTCAGCTCTGTTGGATGCTGAACACACTTAGTAATCAAACTGACCAAATTATCTAATGCAACCAAACTTCTTTTATTATTCACGGAACCAAATGGCAAAGGTAGATTTCGATTAGCTAAGCTAATTAAAGCCTTAAAGTTCCCCTTGACCTTCGGACCATAAACGAGCGGCGGACGAATGATAACTAGTTCAGTCTGTGAACCTGATAGCTCTTTCTTTAAAGCCAACTCAGCATCTCGTTTTGATTCACCGTACAAGTCTTCTGGTAGGTATTCGCTTCTGTTCGTGTATGGTGTGCGCGGAGGTGTTGACTCCCCAAGAGCTTTTACTGAACTCAAAAAAATAAGCCGCTTTACACCCTGATCTTTAGCTTGTTTCGCTAAACGATGAGGCGCGTGAACGTTATATTCTTTAACCTTTCTAATAAAAGCCTCATCGCCTGATGACTCAACATGAGCTAAAGCCGCGCAATGAATAACTGTATCGACACCTTTAAGAATCGGTGTCCAATCTTTTGTATCAAGAGGAACAGGGTGAACACCATCCCGCTTTGTACTTTTAGATGTTCCCCTCACTGAATAACCTAGCTTTATCAGCTCTTTTCGAAGCTCACTTCCGACAAAACCAGTCGCTCCACTAATAAGTATCATCTGGGGTTTCCTCTAGAAAAGCATTTAACTTGGTCACAAATACGTCAAAGCTGAGCTCTTTTGAGATCGCGTTGGTAACTTCAGTGCCTAAAGAGAAATTAATATTTCCTTTTTCATATTCATTCAAAAAGCTAAGCAACTTTTCCTTTGATGGCTCAACGACCAATCCAACCTTCTTTGAATTAACCCAACGAGCTAAGCTTGTATTGTTCCCACAGACTGCCAATATTGGAACACCTGAGGCGGCATAACTTGACGTCTTACTTGGAAATGCATATTTAGTCACTTCATCTTCGAGCGGCACAAAGCCCCAAGCATATCTAGGCATCATATTCGCAACTACATCTGGGGGTAAGAAGCCATGGAATGTGACACCACTATAGGTTTCACTCAGTTGTTGGAGATCATCCGAGTAGACTCCAGAGCCAATAAACTCGAACTTTAATTTACCACCTTGATCTAAATATTCTGATATTGTTTCAATTAAAAGAGGAATGCGCTGCAACCTGCCTGCATTACCGCAAAAAGCTAAGGTACTATTCTCTCTGGTAGCTTTAGTTTGAGTAATATCTATCGCCGGATTCGCGATAACTTCAACATTTCCTTTTAAAGCTGTTCTCGATTGTATCGTGCGCTTCATTTCATCTGAGAGTACTAACACCTTTCGAGCGCGCCTTAGCGTGAAGTTGTCTAAAGCCTTTACAATCTTAAAAAGGTGGCTGTTTTTCTTTAGATATATAGAGGTGATTTCAGGGTGAATATCTTGTAGGTGATAGATATATTGAGCCCTAAAAATCCTGCTATATATCGATACAATAAATGGGACTACGATTGGGGGATCAGTTGAAATATAAACAACTTTTGGCCTAGTTCGAATTAGCTGAACTAGCACCCAAAACATAAAGAAAATAGACTCCGCTATTCTTTTCAGCAAACTTGAGTTTGACTTGGCCGGCTTTAAGAAGGTCTTTGAGTCTACCTGCTGGCCTCTGGAATACTTCGAGAAAAGCGTAGAAAGCTTTTCTTTTCCTTGAGAGTAAACAATTACTTTCTTATTCTTTGCCTGACTTTCCGCCAACCTAAGAAGGCCCTCCCCAACGACAGGGTAAACAGGCCAAAAAGAACGGTTAATAATTGCTAAATCATACTTCTTTTTAAACATTACCAATCGTACCGGCTAAAAGAATCCATGTTTTTCCAGTGCGGAGTTAATTTTGCTGTTCCGGTAATTAAACGCACAACTCGCTCTGAAGTGTTTCGAATTTTGTATTCTTCCGGAGTTTCACGTTCTGTACCAGAAAAAACATCACGAGAGCTGGTAGCTATACGAACTCCGTCAACTAGCATTTGTTTATCCAGGCCTGTTAGCGCTATAGCGCCGGTATCGAGCGCTTCAGGGCGTTCAATAGAACGACGTAACGTCACGGCAGGAAAGTCTAAAATCGAAGACTCTTCGCTGATGGTACCGCTATCGGAAATGGCACAAAACGCGTCCATTTGTAGCTTGTTGTAATCAAAAAAGCCAAAAGGCTTTAAGAACTGGATGCCTTCTAAGTCCTCAGTTAATCCGAGCTTTTCTAGTCTATTACGCGTTCTAGGGTGTGTAGAGACAACAACCGGGTAACCATAGGTTTCATATAAAGCACTTAAGCACTCAACGACTTTCTTGAGGTTTTCTTTACTGTCAACGTTCTCTTCTCTGTGGACGCTGACAATAAAGTATTTGTTCTTTTCCAGCTTCAGAGTATCTAAAATATTGGATTTCTGAATTGATGGTAATACATGCTCTAAAACTTCTCGCATCGGCGAACCTGTGAGGTAAATAAAGCGATGGGAGAGCCCTTCACTCAAAAGATGCCTTCTTGCATGCTCTGTATAAACCAAGTTGAAGTCGGCCAAATGATCAACCAGTTTACGATTAATCTCTTCTGGTACGTTAGCGTCAAAACTCCGGTTACCAGCTTCCATGTGGTAAGTAGGTACCTTCATTCGTTTTGCCATCATTGTGGCTACAGCGCTATTTGTATCGCCTAGAACCAAGACTGCATCAGGTTTCTCTTCAAGAATAACCTGCTCGGTTTTTATTAAAATTTCGCCAAGGCTTTTACCTAAAGAGGAGGTATCAACATTTAAAAAGTGATCAGGCTGACGCACTCCAAGCTCTTCAAAAAAGACATCGTTCAATTCATAATCGTAATTTTGACCCGTGTGAACAATTTTATGATCCACTACGTGGTCTAGTGCCGCCATAACGCGAGACAGACGTATTATTTCTGGGCGTGTACCCAGAATAGTCATTACTTTTAATTTTTTCATGGAAGCTTTACCGGTGCGTAGTAAGTGTCAGGGGTATCGCGATCAAATATTTCATTCGCCCATAGCATCACAACCATTTCGTCATCGCCGACATTAGTAATATCATGACTCCAGCCGGGGGCGGTCTCAACCACTTCTGGTTTATCGCCACTTGTAAAAAGCTCGTGATATTCGTTAGTTACCATATGACGAAAACCAAAACGTGCCTGCCCCTTTATAACCAGGAATTTTTCATTTTTTGTGTGATGGTAATGCCCACCTCTGGTTACGCCCGGATGAGCCGTAAAGAATGAAAACTGCCCTGAATCTTTGGTTTTTAGCATTTCGACAAAAACACCACGCTCATCACCATGTTTAGGCACTTCGTATGAAAAGCGTTCTTTGGGTAAATAGCTAACATAAGTTGAGTACAGCTTACGGGTAAAGCCATCACCGACCTTCTCTGTAACTAAGGTGTCACGACTCTTTTTGAATAGACTCAAAAGGTCGGCTATACCACCCACTGTTTTTTCATAAATAGGCAGCACTTGACTAGGCTCAGCTGCTTTTTCATCTTTTTTCTTTTCTGAAATCAGGCTACGTGCCGCTTTAACGAACTCATTCACTACGTCATCTATGTAAACAAGCTTTACTTTGGCATTAGCGTCATTGACTTGTATAGGCAGGTCACGAGCTATATTGTGACAAAAGGTTGCCACCATAGAGTTATAGTTTGGTTTACACCATTTCCCGAAAACGTTGGCTAACCTATAAACTTTTGTAGGAACACCATTAGCCTCTGCATAACCCATTACTAACTCTTCGGCTTGTCGCTTACTTTTACCGTAAGCATTGTCACGCTCAGCCTGAATAGACGAACTATAGATGACAGGTAAGGGTTTAGGTTGAGCGCTTAACGCATTTAGTAACTGTTCCGTAAAGTCAGTATTCCCCTCGAAGAATTCACTTTCTTTTTCAGGTCGGTTTACACCAGCTAAATGTAGAACGCAGTCGACATCTTTTAATAAACCTTTAAGTTCCGACACTTTATGATCTTTCGTGAAGTTAACGTACTCTATATCTTCTACTTCATCGATATGAACAGTCAGGTTCTTACCGACAAAGCCGTTGGCGCCAGTAATCAATAACTTCATAGCTAACCTTCTGGATTAATATATTCGCCGTTTGCAAACGCACGCATGAAAGGAAGTTTATTCAACAGCTGTTTCATTCCCTCAACATCTAACCGTTCCGTATTATGGGAGTTATAGTCTTCAACCTGCTCTATTCTATTATCGCCCTGGTCAACATACTTAGAATAGTTGAGGTCACGAAGATCCGGCGGTACACGGTAGTAGTCACCCATATCCTCTGCGCAAACCATCTCTTCTCTTGATAAAAGTGCCTCGAAAAGCTTTTCACCATGACGCGTACCCAGAATTTCAATTCTATGCTCATGTTTACGGACAAAGGACAAAATCGCTTTCGCTAAAGTTTCAATAGTCGCAGCTGGAGCCTTCTGAACGAAAATATCCCCGTTTGTACCATGTTCAAATGCGTATAATACAAGATCGACAGCATCGTCTAAGGTCATCATGAAACGCGTCATATTAGGGTCTGTAATCGTAATCGGCTTCCCGTTCCTAATTTGGTCAACAAAAAGAGGAATGACTGAGCCACGTGAAGCCATAACGTTTCCATAGCGAGTCCCGCAAATAACGGTCTTGTTCTCATCTAAATTACGCGATTTAGCTACCATAACTTTTTCCATCATGGCTTTTGAAATACCCATTGCGTTAATAGGGTAAACAGCTTTATCGGTACTTAAACAGACAACTCGCTTTACTTCATTTTGAATGGCTGCTTCAAGAACATTTTCAGTGCCTATAACATTTGTTTTTACCGCTTCCATTGGGTGAAATTCACAGGACGGCACCTGCTTTAGAGCCGCCGCATGATAGATGAAGTCAACACCTCGACTGGAATTTAAAACACTTTGGTAATCCCGAACATCACCTATGTAAAACTTCAACTTTGGATGGTTGTAGGCCTTACGCATATCATCTTGTTTTTTCTCGTCTCGGCTGAAAATTCGTATTTCAGCGATATCGGTGTCAAGAAACCTGCGCAAAACCGCATTACCGAAAGAGCCAGTACCTCCAGTAATAAGTAAAACCTTATCATCGAACATCGATATCACCTACCAAATAACTTTTTTAAATAAGGAACACAAAGTAAAAATGTCGCTATATAGCGGATAAGTCTAATTTTACTTATAGTTTTCCAATGCTTTCTTATGAACTGATATTTTCCCTTCATCTGTCTAAAAGCAGATCTAGTAATTCTATTTGAGGAGTTCATCTCTCTGACGACTAAACACTTATCCATAAGAAGAGCTTTATTCTCAACTTGGGATATTCTTAAAAACAAATCAGTATCCTGCCCAGCTACTAGCTTCTCATCCCATTTTCCAACCTGAAAGAAAAGCTCACGCCGTACGATTAAACAGCTAGTATTAACATCTTGACCGAACTTTCTATAACGTTCAAACAAGTTAGTACATTTAGGTACTACCAATTCATTATCGGACTTACATGGAAGAAGCGCTACGCTATAATTCGGAACTCCTTGTTTCAGAATGGCCAGTACCGTCCTGATACTCTGTGCGTCGACAAAGTCGTCATCGTCAATAAACCAAAGCCAATTATTTACCGACACAAGCGGATTTAGTTCTGCACCGATGTTTCTTGCTTTAGCCGCTCCAATAGAAGTTTTACTATAGACGATCTCTACCGACGCAGTAGTTTTCGATAATGAACTAATCTTTCTCTTATGTATTTTATCACTATTATCATCTATTATTGAAACTCTTAGTCCACTACCCTCTTCCGCTAACACCTTCGAAAAAATATCCATTTGTTTGGCTATCATCTCAGATCTGTTTTTTGTTGGTATAATTACATCTAAAATCATTTTCTATTAGCACTTCTATAATTAAAAAAAATAAAAATAAGTAGCATTAAAATAAAACTATTAGGGCTTATTATTAACCCTTTAGTATTGAGCCATAAAGCTGAGAAAAACCAAAGAAAAAATATTGACCCCATTCCAAAAGCTCGAAAACATAAAATAATAAAAATAATTAAAGCAAACAAAACACCAAGAGCACCAGAGTGGTTGTAAATAATTAACCAACCTATATCAGAACGAACACTAGAGTTTTCGTCAAATATATACAAAGAGGTACCAAACAAATGTTCAAAAATGTTAGCGTTTAATACATGAACATGTTCTTGAATTAATATATTCAAAGTTCTCATGCCGCCAGCTTTCAATTCATCGGATAAACGAGGAATAATTCCAAGAACATCAGAAAAATAAACAAAAAGGACTGAAATAAAAAACACTAAGAAACTATATAATAAACGCCGGTAGTTGCTGTCAGCCGTAAAAAATAAACTTGTGAAAAATGAAATCAATACATTATTTGAGTTGAACAACTGCGTAATAAAAATCCCATATCTAAACAAAGCTTTATAACACAAAGTGAAAGCAACAAGGACCATAACGTAAGGTGAAGTAAAGTTTATTTCCGTCGAAAAACCAAAACCTCTAGACATCAAGTTATGACTTCTTAAATTTACAGAGTTTGAGTGCCCCATAAAAGAGTATAGCGAGATTTTTATGTCACTACTTAAAAATGTTGCAACCCAAAAACCGGTCTGTAAGATAAAAGCGTAAAATATAACTTTTTTTAAAAGAAAGTAATCGCTTCTGAGAAGATATTTTAAGCCTATTACTGGAATTAAAGTTAAAAATATAATAGACAGTAATCGAACAGAAAGTAATGTTGAAAAACTTTTTGCGCCAGCTCCAACAGTATCATTTATTGCGCAAAAAAATAAAAAACCCAAAAACCAATAAGCTAGATTTACATTTATATTTATAAGTATTTCTTTACGAATAGAGCTAAAGAAAAAAATAAACGAAAACATTAAAACAAAAGGGAAGATCCCGTAAAGACTTGGATGAAAAATGGAGATCTTATAAAAAGCAAGAAAAAACACCAATAAAGCCACTAGATGTTTCAATTTCTACCAACCTCACTTATTGAATAATTAACCCCATATTTTTTCAGCATAATCACTAATCTCATAATAGTCGTTGGGAAATTTGCAGCAAAATATAATAGACACCACCTTCATTTAACCACACCTTAACTATTTGACGGACAAATACTTTAAGGGATTCTATCTTGTTTCTACGGACAGTTTAAAATGATTGTAAACTTTTTGTCTTGATTCGCTACTCTACGTCGCATTCTCGGGTTATGAAACCGCTCGATATAAAAAATATATCGGCACGGGCTTCATCTCTGGTTCGATATTCTTGATGATTCAAGCGCTCTCGTTTGAGCATACCGAAGAAGCCCCCCGCAGGCAGCGTTATCGGCACCCCCCCCTGAACTAACACCATCTTATCGATGAGATTTCAGTTTTAAGCTACCTGTTTTGCAAACTCCACAGGCGGTAAATAATCCAACGAGCTACGCGGGCGTTCGTAATTGTAATGACGCTGCCACTGCTCTATTTCATATCTCGCTTCGTCGAGCGTTCTAAACCAGTTCTGGTCAAGACATTCATTCCTAAACTTACCATTCAAACTCTCAACAAAAGCTTTTTGTATTGGTTTTCCTAGTTGAATAAAACTCAACCTTACATCGTTGCTTTGGCTCCAGAAAAACATGGTTTTACTGCTAAATTCGGTGCCATTATCGCAGACAATATGCTCTGGCTTGCTTCGCTCGTCGATAAGCTGAGACAAAAAGCGCGATACTTGCTGTCCTGAAATCGATACTGAGACAAGTTGTCCAACCATTTCCCGGCTAAAGTCATCGACAACATTGAAGTCCCTGAAACGTCCGCCACTTGCCGGCTGGTAGGACACAAAGTCCATCGACCATCACTCATTAACACGTTACGGTGCGTCCAAAACAACACGCGGTCGTGTCAGCTTTTTACGTTTTTTGGTCCGAACCTGGAGCCCTTGTTCCGTATAAAGGCGATAGGTTCGCTTCTTATTTTGTACAAGCCCCTCGCGCTTAAGCAGCCCATGCAGCAGTAAATAGCCATACCGTGGATATTCCACGGCAAGCTCCTTTAGGCGAGTTGTTACCCGCTCGTCATCTCGCTGCTTTGGCTATATCGGTACGCTGACCAACTTGCACGCAAGGCGCTCGCTTAGCTTATACGCAGAGATTAAGTGCTCTACGACACGCTTCTTGCTGGCGGGCTTCACCACTTTTCTGAGACGACGTCCTTTAAGGCTTCTGTCTCAAGAAGTTTTCCGCCAGTAGCTTTTTAAGCTTGCTATTCTAAGACTCAAGCTCTTTTAAACGCTTGGCCTCATGCTCTTTGATAGCCTTAATGATTTGTTCTTCGCTGTAACGCTTTTTCATATCGAGATCTCCACTTGGCCCATTTTAATGGAAATATCATCGATGACATGGTTCTATTTATTGGGGAGAGGTCAGGCATATTACGCCTCTTTATGGATGTGTCCGTAAAATCTGGGCAGAACCCATATAACAACAATAAGCTAGAATTAACTATTTATACCTTCTGTAAAATGCGCTTTAGAATTCTTTTAAAGCTGTATGGCAATCTCGACGAGATAGCCAACTTAAGCCGCTTAGAAAAATAACTAGGGTTTTTAATTGAACCTACGAGGCTACTATCTCTTACCATTACGTTCTTGTCCATGCAGTATACAGGCTTATTTGATATCTTATTGATTGAAAGCGACTGCTGAAAATCGCTTTCAATAAAAATTTCTAACTCGTTACTACTTTTGAAATAACTTGCCTTGTGCGTGGCGTGAGCCCTTTTTTTTAATCGTTCTTCTTTAGAGGGCAAATCTAACATTATAAGATTATCATAAAGTATACCGTGCATCTTAAGCCACTGTTCCGTCTCTTTTCGATACTTTTCCAGCCTACTAGTTACTAAAGAATGAATTCTATACGTTGGTATAATATAAGGTTTCGCATTTAACAGAAAGGCTTTATAGTTGTCGCCATCATCGTTTTCTTTATCTGTTGGATCAATGCACAATACCCCATCGATATCTACGCATGCTTTATTGAGTAATTCTCGATGAAAAATATTCCATTCAAATATTCTAGGGGATCGAACAACTTCAAGTATTAAATCAACGTCATTGCGCTTAGCTCTATTTCCATAAATAGCTAATGTAGTAACCTTTCCCGTCATCTTCTCTGGAACATTGTTTAAAGCTTTTTTTAACGATTTCCCCGATAGGATGCTGTCATCTACCAATAAAACTCTATTCGCTTCATGTGGGTATATACTACAGCTTTTTGATTTTCTCGTATCTCCATTTTTCAATACTCTATTTTCTAAAAATCCATCAAAATCAGTAACAGAAACATTTAAATATAGACTTATCATGTAGGCTGGTACCATTCCGCTGCGCGGGATACCCACTACTAAATCGTATTCTCCATCATGAATTTTCGGTAAGTTTTTCTTTATATCAGCGGATAGTTCATCAAAAGATTTGTAATTCATTTAAATGCCTTTGCTAAAATTTTTAAACTCAGTACTGATAGGCGCTTAAAAAAACCCAAAAAAACTATAAGGCCTAGTAATAGCTCTTTTTTCATCAAAGCATCGGAGAACTTCTGCTTTGAAGTTATGTAATCTCTGGATATTATTAATTTAGGTTCCACTAAACTTTGACTAAAGGTTGAAGAGACGCCGACATCGTAACGATAAAAAACCAACGGCTCCTTAACTAGACCTACTCCCTTTGAGAGAAAAGCTCGAAAAGAAATGATTTTATCTTCAGCCCACGACTTGCTGTCGATATCTGGGAAGTCTGTCATAATGCTTTTTTCAAAAGCTAGTGTAGCCCCTATACAGTAAGGGGAATAAGATAAGGCCTCTTTGTAAGAAGACTTATCCTTATTACTAGAAGGACCTTCCCATACTCTACCCAAATTATTATTTTTATCAATCAGGGTTACGTACGAGCATATTACAGATTTTTTACTTTCAGTATATCTATCGAAAACCCGTCTTACCCTATTGGGTCTAGATATATCATCTCCGGCAGCCAAAACGACAAAGTCAGAGCTCGCCATACCTACCAATTTTTTAAAGTGCTCGATGAGTCCTAAATTATGTTCATTTCGATTTATTTTAAAATCAACTTTTCCAGTATACCTTTCGTGAAGACGTTTGATGATGTCAAATGTTTTATCGGTAGAATTATCATCTGACACTATAAGTTCATATTGATATTTAAAATCTTGATTGAGCAGGGATAAAATCGCTTGCTCTATATAATTTTGTTGATTATACGAAAATAAAATAACACTTAACTTTACATTACCACCCATCTAAGAGCCTCTAGAATTAGTAATCCAGGATTTTTCAAAGATTAACATATTGCTAAATAGAGCTTTTTTAAAATTTTCATAAACTCTGAATTTAGTCTATACATTTATATTACAACATTTTTAACTTTCAGAATTCCAGCCTTAGCAAAGATTCAGCAGTGCTGACGATTATATTCGTAACATTTAAAGTTCAACTATTATTAAACACACAACTATTTCTTAAAAAATTTAATTAATATTTTTCTTTGAGTAAAAAAAGCTTTTAACAAGGCCATGTATCTTAATCAAGGCAGGCTCTTTTAAAAAATAACAAAAAGATATATAAATAATCGCTCCAAAAACAATTTTTACGATAAGCTCAAGTAACGAATTATCGATGGAAATTAGCTGAATTAAGACAGCCATTAAAATTGCTGAAATTAAAATTCTCCAACACAATTTTATCTGCTGTATAGCGCCAAATCCAAAAAACTTACCAGGATAGTATGAGTTTATAAAATAAGCAATGAATGCTGTAGCAAACACGGCAATAGAGACTGCGTATATGCCCATTGGAGCAGAAATAAAGACTGCCAGCAAAGTAATTGGTAACTTGAACAAATCAACCTTCAAAAAAAGATCTGAACGTCCAATTGCATTCAAAATATTCATATTAACGGAGCTTATTGGCGTAAACAAACGCGCTAAACTAAAAAAGACCAGAAGGGGAATTATAGGCATCCATTCTTCGCTTAGAAACGTTTTTGTAAAGCTATCTGCAGTAGCGGCAAACCCAATCATAACAGGAACTGATATAAAACAGGTAATTTGAATAAGCTGCTTATATATTTTTACCATTCGCTGCTCATCTTCATTAACAGACGTCATTATTGGGTATGTTACTCCTTGAAGAACTGAGCTTATAACTCCAGAAATTGTGTTTGTTAATGTTGTCGACTGAGTCAGATAACCAACACGGGTTGATTCGAAATAGCGACCCACCATAAAAACATATAAATTACTAGTTGCTGTAGCAATGACTCCCGCTACCATTAAGTTGGATCCGAAACCCAAAAGACTTCTAATTGATTTTTTTGAATAAACTAATGACGGGAACCAACCAGACAAGCACCATAAAAAAGAAGTATTAATTAAGCTTTGTGTAATTGTCATCCAAACAAGAGACCAATAACCAAAGCCATTTACCGCCATTACTATCCCGACAGAAGCTCCCGAAAAGGTCGCCACAGTATTTGCAATTGTTATCTTTTTGAAGTCTATATCGATTGCTAATCGAGCGCGGGCTACTACCGCAATACCGTTTATAACGACAATTAAAAATAGAACTTGTGCGGCATCTTCCAGTCTCTCATCACCATAAAAATCTGCAATGTAAGGAGAAGCAAAAAAAAGCACAAAGTATATAGTGATACCAAGTAATACGTTCGTGTAAAATACCGTACTAAAATCCTTATCTGTAGCCCGTTTACTACGTTGTATGAGAGCTTGGGAAAAGCCATTGTTGACAAGTGATTCTGCGAAGACGACGAATATTGCAAGCATCCCTACCAAACCGAATGCTTCAGGGCCTATCTTATTAGCCAAAAATATAATCACAGCAAAATGAACTAATTGATTACCTACTTTATCTGCAAAGCTCCATATGAAGCCATTAACAGCTTTACTACGTAAACTCATATTATATTTCAATTTTTTTCACGTAAATTCCTGGTTTCATATAATAACCGCAACACTCGCGTAATGAATTAGGTGGGCAAAAGTTCGGCCACGGACATGTGGCAGTCTTACTTTTCGACCAAAAAATGAGTTCCAACATGTGTTATCGGCAGCTAAACGAGGCCAACGACACCAGATTTGTGCGTTGCTCTGAGCAGAGTTTTTACAACGAGAGATTGCAGGGAAACTAAACATTGCGGCCTCGACCGTGTCCACCTAAAGGGGCGACGTAACCACCAATTTCTGAGGGCTCTATTATCCTTAACAGGTTAAAATGGGCGCAAAGCCAAAGTTCAACCGTATTTGCGAGAATACTCCTTATGGGCATATTATGCCTCGTTTTGGATGTGTCCGTAAAATCTGGGCAGAACCCAACCAGTGCTATCACTCTTTGCTAGAGCGTAACAACAGTTTCTTTCTTTTCAAAAAAGCCTTCGTTCAAAGCATCACAGCGAATAATGGCTCGGGGTTTGCTGACCACGAGTGAATAGTGGCAGAACTGAAGACCTACGTTTATTTTGCTGTTCTGCATGCTTCGTATCAGCGCGACGCGAACTAAAATTCGAACGAGTTATTTCGTTAATACGTGCCAAAAGGAAATGACTTATGCACTATAACTAACAAACTGCTGACTAAACGTCTCAGAGAAACTCCGGGGATTAGTCGGCCACGCATAATTTTTAAAGTGCAATTGCAACACGCTATCAACGACTGTTGCAGTTAATTAGTTGAATCTAGGAATTAAAAGAAAATATTTCTGTACTGTAGGAGTTGCCATTGAAAAAATTTAAATCCTCAACAGTATCTATCTCTAGCCAACCGTTTTTTACGGGTACAGCTTTCGCAAACCATCCTTCGTCAATAAGATATTGTATAAAACTAGTTAAATACATATTATCGAAATCTTTATTGTCATACTTGGCAGTTCGATCCATTGAGTCCCAAACGTTGACAAAGTCTTGTGCGCTTTTTGCGTCAACCTTAATCAATCCCATATACTGTCCGTTAATCTCACTATAACTGCTGGGCTTTTTACCTAGCTCAATAATTCTTTCACCATCAAGTTTTAACGTTTCAGCATCTTCTAATGGGTTATCCATGCGTAAGGACCAGAGCCGCCTCCATTCTGTATCAATTGTAAGTGCCAAAGATCCTTTCGCATCTAGAATTTCCTTTAGAATACGCTGTTCATACACTATGTCGCCATACGTAATGAGTACATCGTCTCTACCGTCAAAAAGGTTTCTTGCACACATCAAAGTACTAACCATGTTTGTTGTGGCATAACGAGGATTAATAATTTTTCTGACGCCTTTCCGCTTGAGTTTATCTTCACAATAACCAGCAACCACCGTTATATCTGTTAATCCCGCTTTTCTAAAGGCATCGAGTTGATAATCTATAAGCGACTTACCATGTAACTCGACCATACATTTAGGTTTATTGTCTGTATATGGGCGAAGGCGAGTACCTTGACCCGCGGCTAAAATAACTACTCGCATATTAAAGTCCAAAGTGTTGTTTAATAAGTTCGATGTCAGGCTGTGAAAATGGTTGCTCACGTTCAGGGTGCCACATAATGCCTAACCATGGATATTCGCGATGTTCAAAAGCTTCAATTACATGATCTTCAGTTTCGGCAAGCATTCGGAATGATGGTGATAAAGTTTTAGCGGTAATAGCTTGATCATGGTAGCTATTAACTTTACTCACGTTATTGTTTCTCGCCCAATCCCCATGTAATACATGCGTGGTTGAGACATGCCCTTCACAATGCACTAAAGTACCGCTTTCAATATGATTCAGGAATTGCATTCCGCGACACACCCCTAACACGGGTAGGTTCCGAGTCTTAGCAAAACTTACAATTCTTTCCTCTACACTATCCCTGCATGGTGATGAGCCGATATCATTGCCGCCGCTTAAAATAAATCCGTCAATGCTAAGTTCCGTTAAATAACTATCGACTTTATCGATGCCACTTGGCATTACAATGGGGAGGATCTCGAGCGACTCTAATAATATTGCCCATTGTACATCAAGAGCATCTCGACACTCATTGCGCCCTGCTATTTGATCATTACGCTGACTTATTACAATACGTTTTCTATAGTCGCTCATTATCGAATAGCTCGCATTAGGCTGTTTGCCGGATCAAGCTCGATTTCATGAACCTGTAGAAATTGCTTGTACAACTGTTCTCCAATACCGATCGCCGCCGGTAAGCCAAATTCTGCTGAACGAATGGCCATGTGCGAATTTGCTCCGCCATACATCGTAATCAATCCTGCAATACCCTGCCCGAATAACCAATCAAAACCTGGATCTGCTTGGGGAATAAGAACAACAGCTCCTTGAACATCAACTCTCTCTTCTACGGCACCCGCTTGTAAGTGAACACACCTAGCTATAACACGTTTCGATCCAATGAAATTTGGCACACCAGCAGTCAATTCAAAAGAATAGAAATCATCAATACTCGTTATCAATGCTGGTAGCTCGCAGGTGCTATCTAAAAACCGTTGTTCAATATTTTTTTGAGCCTTTGTTCTTAGCAAATTTCGTTGCTCAATATTACTAAGTCTTGTTCCATCAAGACTTAGTACATCGTAGATCGATAAGTTTGCCCATTCATTGATATCTATTTCCAATGTATCAGTTAATAGGCTCATTATATGAAGGGCCTGAGAAAGGTTTTGGCTAAATACAAATTTAGCCAACTCTCGTCCTTCTATAGCATCGCGTAAGAATTGTTCAAGGGCGTCATCACTGTAGTCTAATCCTAATTCACGAACTTTTTTAAAGAATGGAGATTTCTGTTGAGCCCATTCATCTTCAATATTTTTGACGTGTTCGGCACCCATCGCTGCATTAACTATTGGGCGTAAAAACCTCTCTGGGTCATCAAAGTATGCTGGCGAAGTGATATCATAGGTTCCTGGTCGTAAGTGCCCATACTTGCTTACAAACTCCTTCCAAGCCATTTTTCCCCGAGCAGTGGCCTTCGCATCTTCCGTCAAATCATGAGAAACAGTACGCAAACTAGCCATAAAATCGTCCATAGCTTTTTGGCTCAACCAATCTTCTTTAACACCTTCTTTCAAAAGAGTTGCAGCAACGAAACCACTGCGAGCTAAATGAGCGAAAGGTAACGTCCCAAATAATCGGCACTCATCCAGTAAACTGCGAACATTACGAATACTCACATCTAGTGAATGATTTCTCCGGTTGACGTTTCGTGCTCGCAACACTTCGACATCTTTTAGATAATCTTTAGTCTTATCTATAGCATGTCGCGAAACATTCAGAAGGCCTTCTTTCAATTCGCTTATCAAGCTAGGAGTTATGCCACCTTCTTGCTCAAGCCTTTTTTCCCAACAATAGAACGATGGCCCAACACAGGTAGGTAAAACTTCGAACTCAACTTTATCATGAAGCTTCGGATTAGACTTTAGATATTGAAGGTAGAAGCTAACTAGCTTCTCCGCATCTTCATTACTGATGTTTCTTGGAATAAATGAATTAAAACTAGCACGCACATCTACATACGGTTTCCCCGCGAATGAGACTAGCAAAGGTTGGGGTCTCACATCACGATAACCATATTGCGCACGATGAGTCGCCCACACTTCATCCATAATAAGATATTTATAAAGCGATTCAGCTAGTTTCCCCGGGTTCGTACCAATAATTTCAGCCGGGTTCCAGTCTGGCATAACGCCATATATCGGAATCTCCCCAACTACATGGGCAGGTGGAGAGCTTAAATTCCGCCATAGGGCTTCTGCTTGTGCAAAAACCTCATTGCGTTTATCAGAAAGACCTTCTTTCTTAGAATCACTTTCGTTAGTTACAGCAATGGGACGAACTTGCAATATATGTACTACTTCAACATCACTTTCTGATGACCTCGTTATCGCAAATTCAATGTCAAGTGAGTCGAAATTAAGTAAATCCTCAACCTCTTTAACCGCAAACTGAAGCGATAGAAACTTTTGGTTTGCTACTTGTTCCGGTTTAGCGTCACGTCGAATAATTAAAGTTTTATGATCGTTGTTATTACCTGCAGTAATTCCGTCTGTCGTACCTGTTTCATCGTAGTTAATTACATAATAAGGGGCACCATGTTCTAAAGAGCGAGTAAAGACAACACCGCTCGATATAACATCCTTGAGCATAGGCTGAACTAAAACTTGATCGTCTAATTGCAGGTTATCATAAGAAGAAATAACTTTTTCGATTGCATTTTCTAGCTCGTTTATCGGATCTACATTTAACAAGCTGGTATAAGCACCTGCGTTTGAATGTGTAAATGAATCTTCACTGCGGGCACTCGATCTAACGATTAGTGGTTCTGAACCAAACTTAACCTTTACCTCAGATAGGAGTGGTCGTCTATTAGAGCGCCAATCTGCAACACTAAAATGAACCTGCTCCTCAATCTTAGATTGAGTAATTAATCCCCTGAGTCTTTCCAACGACTCAGCTTTAGTCCCAAGAACGAAACGAACAACACCAGAATCAGCGCCGACTTCAGCCCAATCACCTTCAATATCTGTCGCAGCGATCTCGAACCCCTCAATGCGAAACGCCTCAACCAAGTCCGCTAGAGAAGCTTTCTTAAATTCGTCAATTCTATTAAGAGAGATATCACGTAACAGCGAAAGCCCTTTACCAGTAAACCTTACAAGACCAACGAACTTCCCGTTTGATAGATAATCAGGAATTACACCCGACCGTTCAAGTCGCCCACCTCTAACGACTACACGCTCTTCCGACTCAGGAGGCTTCTCTAACTTCCTAAAGTCCTTATGACTATCCCAAGCAATCGCTAAATCCGCAGTTGATTTACGGATTTTTTCCATAAAGTCGTTTCTAAAAAGTACATCTCCGTAAAAAACTATTAGCTCTTTTCCTTCTATATCTCCATCTTCTCGCAAAAAAGGTGTAATGAGTAAGGAGTATGCGCTGCCGGATTGGCTCCACTCGGGATTATCAACAATGGTTTGATTCTCTCCGACGTTCTTAATTAAATCACTTTGATAGCCAGTGATAATATACGTCAGATCTGAATTAATGGCTCTCAGTTGCCAATTTAGGACTGTTTCAGTGGAGGAAATTGGTTGTTGAATAGTTGGAGTATTCCCACTATGAGGAGCACCTGCGGATAAAGCTACAGCAATAGTTTTCATAAGCAATTGAAGTTTCTCAAATAAGAGTACTGGATTGAGCGATAATTTTAAGTAAATTTCGAATTTTGGTTTAACTAGTCTTTGAAGGGCATATGATCATTCTAACCACTTCTTCCATTAACAAACCGTGCATGAAAAAATACATTCTTCCATCTTCCTCATCCTGAGGTGTGGTTGGTAAATTCGATAATGAACCATCGTGAAAGTCGAATGCCAATAACTCATTCAACATCTCTATAAAGGTGGTAATTCTAAGACACGGATCATAATATGACAAAATTAAATCTTTTATGTCTGGTATGCATAAAGTGTATTTCTCCAAATACGAAAGATTAGATTTATACTCACGTTTATATAATATATCGCCTGTATCGATACCAGCATTCATATAAAAAACGCTGTAGCCAGGCCGACCTTTTATCAAGCACGACCAAAAAAAACAATCAGCTCCGCGAATCTCTGGAACTATACCTGGATGAATATGGAAAAACTTAGAATCTGGAATATTTAGAATATCGTCTGAAAGAATTCCCCCTCCGGTGAAAAGGAAAGTTCTATTTCTCTCCTTTTCAAGGACTTTTTTTACAGATACATCATTAATACTATTACAATAAATAGTTTTTATTTCGTTATTAGAGTAACCCTTGAGGCATCCCTTTATATCATTTTCCGAAATACTAAATTCAGATAGCATTTCTTTTAAAGCACAGTCGTATTTTTTATGACGATTTTCTGTTAACTTTTTATTTTTAAAAAAATTTATAATATAAAAACCAAAAAAACAACCAAAAACCCTTGAGATTAATCTTCTTTTCGGAGCAACTCCACAAGATGATATCTTTATAATCTTTTTCGGTCTTATATTATTCTTTTTGAGAAGTGCCAAGTATATATTTGCCGGGATAGTATCGACTAGTAACACTGTCAAAGGCAGTTCTTTCATGGCATTCAACCCTTTATCCATGTCTGTATAGAAGCCTTTGCTTCAACTTTTTGGAGGCTAACTCCTTTATTATCTAAAATATCTTTAGACTTTAATATATCTAGTAGTTTAAGATAAGTATTTAGACGTTTAAAGTCCCTCGTTTCGAAAGCATTATTCTTGAGGATATTCATAAATATTAAATAGTGTTTTTCTGATATCTCTTTTTCTGACGCTCGTTTTTTTAAATCTAAAGAGTAACAAGTATATACTTTTTTTACTACATCAACTTTCTTGCCAAGACGCTCAAGAATGGATACATCATCGTTCTGATCAAAATATCGATCTATTTTACCGTATGACTCTATATATTTCTCAACATCAAAAAGTGGTTCACTAACAACTTCATTCATACTATTTGCCTAATGTGTGATTTCTGATTTGATGTCATCAATAATTTTTTGAGACGGTGTGCTTTTTATATATAGATCATTTACATAACTTTGAAAAAAAGAGTTTTTATTAATAAGTTTCGAATCATTTTCATTAAATATATCATCAACAAAGTTAATAATGTCTTTCTTGCTTTTTGCTTTTTTATTGCTTTTAAAGACTTTCTTTCCAAATTCGTTCAAAAAAGATTCACTTTTATTTTTCGGGTTAAGTAAATACAGTGCAGGTTTCTTAGTGAAAGAATATTCTACTATAAAGGAACTACAATCGTGAATCATAGCATCCGACTCGTTAAACAAATCGTCGTATCCACCTAAATCTAATTGTGTATTAGGGCTTTCTATCCAGTATTGGTAATATTCATTAGTTTTCTTATATCCCCATTCAGGATGAGCAAAAAGCTTTTCTTTTAGCATTGGATGGGGTTTGAATGACCATTGAACGCTATCCTGATATTCGCTTGAAAGCTGTCTGATAAAATTTCCATATTGCAGAAATGTAGAAAGTGAAGAATCTCTATTTTCGATAGTGTGGTGAGGAGCATAGATTATTTTTTTCTTATTGGATTTTTGAGTCTTCCATGCCTTTTTTATTTTTTTTTCTAAATGACATTCCTGAAAAAATACTTCCGTAGCTGGGTAACCAGTAAGTCTGCTATTTCGCCCACTTGCAACTGAATATTTACTGAACTGATCAAATACATATTGATGGGGCCAGTAAATCCTCCACATGGAATTGAGCATCAACGTATTTAATTGATTACTCAACTTTCCGGCATGAGTCGTCGCCATGAAATAATAAGGAACGTAACAGCATAAATAATTCTTGTAAGCTTCTTCATAATACTGAGGTTTAGTTAGCTTGTAGGGGTTACTGAAAAAAATTATATCGGGCCTTAAATCGCTTAAGTCTAACCATCGGTCTTCTTTCTTTTCATAAGAAGAAATAACCGGATAACCTTTTTTCTCAAAATAATTATAAGTATCTACTATGTCACTCAACATGCTTTCGTTATCGAGACGTGTATAGGGACAAACTAGAATTATTGGCTCGAAAAAAGAGTCAGCTAACATTTTTTTGAAAATAGGGTCTACTTTCCATATGCTTTTGTGTACAACAAGGAAAACTACTCTGACTTTTCCCTTTTCTTTAATTATTTTCAGAAAATCAGTATGCTTTTTCTGCATACGTTTAAATAACAGTTTTTTTTGCCACTGATTGTAAGTACTTTGCTTTATACTAACCAAAATTTTTTTTATTGGTCTAGGCAGTGCGTTCTTAATAGTCTGCAACATCAACTAAACTCATTTATTAGTTTTATTACTTGATATGCTTCTTCCGTTGTCATTGTCGGTCCAATCGGCAAGCTCATCACTTGTTGATGGATCCTCTCAGAAACTGGGTAACTATTCGTATTCCATTCTTCATAAGCTTTCTGCAGGTGCGGCGGCACTGGATAATGAATTAGCGTCTGTACTCCCCGCTCTGACATGAATTTTTGTAAAGCATCTCGTTGTTTTGTACTTACAACAAAAAGATGCCAAACATGACCCTCTCTATTACCCTCTATCGGCAACCGCACTTTGGAGTTTTCAAGATGTTCAAGGTAAAGTGCTACTATATTTCGGCGGTGCTCTATTTCTCTATCAAGGTACCCGAGTTTTACTCTAAGCATCGCCGCCTGAATTTCATCTAATCGGCTATTAACGCCTTTGTACAGATTTTCATATTTCTTATGACTTCCGTAGTTTCCTAGTGCGCGTATTACCGTTGCTAACTCTTTGTCATTGGTTGTTATTGCGCCTGCATCACCTAGGGCTCCCAGGTTTTTACCTGGATAGAAACTAAAACCTGCAGCATGTCCCCAGCTTCCTGCCCTAAGATTATCTATTGATGCTCCATGCGCTTGTGCTGCGTCTTCAAGCACCAATAAATCTTTCTCCTCTGCAAGTTTCATTATCTCAGGCATTGGACAGATTCTCCCATACAAATGGACAGCGACTATAGCTTTAGTATTCGGAGTAATTGCCTCGGCGGTCTTCTGTGGACACAAGTTTAAAGTAATTTCATCTGGCTCGACTAGAATGGGTTTCAAGCAATTTTCGGTAATCGCCAAAATACTAGCAATGTAGGTATTGGCAGGAACAATAACTTCATCGCCATTTTTGAGCTTACCTATTTCTTTCCAAGCCCTAAGAGTTAGAGTTAACGCGTCAAGCCCGTTCGCAACACCAATGCAATGTTTGGTACCGCAATATGCGGCAAACTCTTTTTCGAAACCTTGTACTTCATTACCGTGTATATACCAACCTGACTCGATGACCCGAGTTGCGGCAGAAATTAATTCATCACGGTATTGCGCATTAGTTGCTTTTAAATCTAAAAAAGGAACAAACATTAATATAACCCTAAATACTGAGCTTCGCCTGAAGTCACATAGTCTTTTAATACTTTACCGCTGAAGTCTGAAATATCAGGACTAGCTCCATGTTTTCTCAGTAGTTCAAAAACTCTTTTATCTTTAGTCTTTAGACTGAATTCCTTTGCATACATCAGTGCGGTAGTCCCTTTATAGTTACAGTCATTCGGGTCGGCTCCACGGCTCAATAAATATTCAACCGCTTCCAGGTTTCCATAATATGCAGACACTATAATCGGCGACCAACCTTTATGATTGCGATCATTTACTCCCGCGATATGTTTTAATAGCGATGGAAGCTGTTCTTTCTTACAATCTTTTAGAGAACTTAAAGTTTCTGATAGTTTATCTAAATAGAGAACAACATCATAGTCAATAGTTGATAAGGTAAGTTTGTCGTCCGACTCTGTAAGCAACATGCCAGGCTTGTTGGAAGACTTCTGGTCTGTAATTTCAATCTCGACTATTAACCTCCCCAATACACTAGGAAGTTGATATTCACGAAAACTGAAAGCATAGATTTGTCGTTGTAGCTCCCAAGCGGTGCAGTTTAAGTTTAGTTTCAGTTTTGAAAAATTTATTGATTTGCTTGAAAAATAGCTTGCTCTATCTGCAGATTGTGGTTCAGAAGATAGTGTTCCTGATAAAATATCATCAATTGTACTATCAAAAAGTTCAATCGCATTTTTAATATACTTTCGATATAAATCACGCCCTCTATCGCAACTGGATACATTGAAACGCCGTTGAGCATATATCCCACCTGTATCTATACCTTGGTCTATTTCATGAAGAGTCACTGCAGATTCTTTTTCTCCATATAATACAGGCCAAATTGAAGTGTACATCCCCTTGTATTTAGGTAAACAAGAAAAATGAAAATTATATAGTGAAGCAGTTGGAAATAAATCTGGACGAATTATTCTGTCATATTCGAGAGATAGAAAAACGTCTACTTTTTCCTTATTAATTGTTTCTAAACTCTCCTGTCTTACACCTTTTCTAGCTGCCGCTAATCGAAGTGACTGCTGCCACGAGTTTTTACCAATATCACTTCGGTTGGGTAACGCAATTACACCATCCGTTCCCACAAGTTTAACCAGTTCGTTAAGAGCATGTACAGCAATATTGTTTTTTCCCGCAACTACGATCACTAGAAACTCTCCAATAGAAAAAGTTCATAATCACGAATGTAGTCAGATTCATCGTAGCGTTCATTGGCTAACACCAGGAGCACACAGTCTTCACTAAAATCGTGCATCTCTCGCCAAGTCATACCTTCAATAATGAGGCCTTTCGTCGGAGAATCTAACCAAACATCTTCTTGTTCTTTACCATCATCGAGCAAGATTCTGCATTCACCTGATACGCAAACCGCCAGTTGTTTTAACCTTTTATGAGCATGAAACCCCCGAGACACACCATTTTGTGTTTTAAAAATATAGTAAACACGTTTAATTTCAAACGGGATAGCTTTAGACTCTTCGATAGCCACTAGTGACCCTCTCTCATCTCCAAGAGAAGGTAAGTCGACAAGTTTTACCAAACTCATTCTTTTTCCTCTGCTAACTCGAGTAAGTATTGGCCGTAGCTGTTTTTTTTCATTACTGTTCCAGCGGTCACTAATTGTTCTCTGGAAAGCCACCCCTTGTTGAACGCAATTTCTTCTACACAAGCAACTTTATAACCTTGTCTCTTTTCCAAGGTTTCCACAAACTGGGCTGCCTCTAAAAGGCTTTCATGAGTACCTGTATCTAACCACGCAAAGCCACGGCCAAGTAGCTCAACATTTAAGTTACCGCGCTCTAAGTAAGCCTGATTTATGCTAGTAATTTCAAGCTCGCCTCTATCGGACGGCTTAACTTGCTTAGCTATTTCCACAACGTCATTGTCATAAAAATAAAGTCCGGTTACCGCAAAACTAGACTTAGGCTTATCAGGCTTTTCTTCAATAGAAATAGCTTTTTGCTCGTTATCAAACTCGACTACACCAAAGCGTTCTGGATCTTTAACCTCATAACCAAAAACAGTTGCACCACTAGGCTGTTCTGCAGCATGTTTTAGTTTAGGACTAAAGCCCTGACCATAAAAAATGTTATCACCGAGCACTAAACAAACGCTTTCATCGCCAATAAACTCTTCGCCAATGATAAAGGCCTGAGCTAAGCCATCAGGACTCGGCTGCTCCTTATAGGAAAGTTCGATTCCAAACTGTGAGCCATCGCCTAGTAGCTTTTCGAAGTTAGGTAAGTCTTCTGGCGTGGAAATAATGAGTATTTCACGAATACCCGCCAGCATTAAAACCGACAGCGGGTAGTAAATCATCGGCTTATCATAAATTGGCAGTAGTTGCTTCGAGACACCTTTTGTTATTGGGTATAAGCGTGTTCCTGATCCACCTGCTAATACTATTCCTTTCATGCCTCTTCTCCTGACTGTGCACTTCCTAGCCGCTCTCGCTGGTAGCTTCCGTCCTGCACTCGCTGGCACCATTCCTGGTTATTTAAGTACCACTCCACCGTTTTGCGAATACCTGACTCGAACGTTTCTTCTGGTATCCAGCCTAAGTCATTTTTAATTTTAGTAGAATCAATAGCATAACGCATGTCATGGCCAGGTCGGTCTTCAACATACGTTATTAGCTCTTTATATGAGCTGTTATTGGGTACTAACTCATCGAGTATGTCGCAAATAGTTATGACCACTTCAATGTTTTGCTTTTCATTATGGCCGCCAATATTGTAGGTTTCGCCCACTTTACCTTCTACTGCCACTTTGACTAATGCTCGGGCATGGTCTTCCACATACAGCCAATCTCGTATTTGGTTGCCTTTGCCGTAAACCGGTAATGGCTTACCGTCTAGAGCATTTAAAATCATTAATGGAATGAGTTTTTCAGGAAAATGATACGGGCCGTAATTGTTAGAACAGTTGGTAATAACCGTCGGCAAACCATAAGTGCGATGCCAGGCTCTGACTAAGTGATCACTGTTGGCTTTTGAAGCGCTGTATGGTGAGCTAGGCTTGTACGCTGTAGTTTCAGTGAATAGCGGTAAATCACCATTATGAGTGTCTGGGTGCGGTAAGTCACCGTAAACTTCGTCAGTTGAAATATGGTGAAATTTAAAGATCGCCTTTCGACTCTCCGCCAAGTTTTGCCAGTAAGCTTTTGCCTGTTCTAGCAGCGTATAAGTACCAATAATATTGGTTTGCATGAACTCACCAGGGCCGTCAATGGAGCGGTCCACGTGAGACTCTGCCGCTAAGTGCATGACTACATCTGGCTGATGCTGCTCGAATACGCGCTTTATTTCGTTTGCGTCGCAAATGTCGACTTGCTCAAAAGCATATCGATGACTTTCACTGACAGATGCCAGGCTTTCTAAGTTACCTGCGTAGGTTAACTTGTCGACATTAACAACGCTGTGATCAGTATCATTTATTAAATGGCGGATCACAGCTGAGCCGATAAATCCGGCTCCACCGGTTACAAGAATTTTCATAGATTATTAGCTTTTCTATTCTTAAAAGTTGGAATTCTAGCGAAAAAAATGCCGAAAATTTTCGGCATTAAAACTCAGGATTTTTTCTTAGAAAGACAAGTTTTGTTGTGTTTGAGACTGAAAAACGCCCTTCAAAACTTACCTAAACTACTGATTAACAAGGTTAAATTTGAAAATTTCGCAATAGGTCCAACTATTACAAAATTTCAGCCCTTCACTATATTTTCGTCTCTTTTCTAAATATATTTCTGACTAACACAAAGCCGACGCTTAAAAAGCCGCCTAAGAAGGTGCCAATAATGCATATTAACGCACGCGATGGTTTGGCTTTTTGTTCTGGCACTACGGCTGGGTCTAGCGTTTGGAAAATGTACTCTGGGCGCACATTCGCCAGCATAATTGTTTGTGTTTGCTTTTCTATTAGCTGATAGAATACCTGCTGCATGTCACTTAACGATGTGCTTTGCAGTTCTTTGTCTAAATATTCAAGGCTTCGCTGGGCTTCCTGAATGTCACGCTCACGCATGTGGTTGTTTATTTCTTCAATAAGCCAAACTACCCACTGTTCAGCTACTTCGGGTGACTGATGGTTTACTGCTATTGTTACGAGACCGGTTGTGTCGTCCTTGCTAACTTCCAGTACACTCTCTCTGAAAACTTTTACGTACTCCCAGCTAGACGGTTCCGGCTGTTTAGGTGGCTCGACTTCTCTGACCCATTCTTTGGTGTCCGGGTTATACAGCTCGTTATTAAAGACAACACCGCTGCCTCGGTTCCATTCCTCTACCGCCATAAGCTCTGGCAAAATGTCGTACTTTTCGACAAAGCCTTTTATGAAGGCGCGAGACTTTAAAATTTCGAGGGCGATTGTGGTTTTGTCGGTATTACCACCACCGAGATTAACGCCAGCTAAGCTTGCCAGACCACCCAATTGCCCCGCCATTTGCGAGAGTCCGCCACCACTAGCTTCTTCCGTCGGCGCCAAGGTTGCCTCTGACTTATAAATATTCGGCAGGCTTAGCGAGTAAATAACCGAGCCCACGGCGAACACAAAAGTAATGGCAATAATCCACCATTTGCCCTGCCAGATAATGCCAAACAGCTCGCGCAGATCTATTTCGTCGTCTTGGTAATCCGAATGCCGTTGAGGGTCGTAGTTATGAGTATCGTTTGTCATTGTTGGGCCTTCAGGCACGCTACCGCCCATGGGTTGCGGTTCCCATAGGCCGGTGGTGCGGATAATTTTGATCAAGCGGGTATGATACCGCACGTAGCTCTTATCCTACAACGGCTTTATTGTTAGTAATTGATGATATTTTAAGCGGTTAGTTCCTTAACTTACATCTTAAATTCCGGTGACTCACCACCTTGCTCTCGTAACAACTGGTCGCCCATTCGGATCACGGTATCGGTAAGATAGTCGATAAAACCATCCTGCTCGATACTATTAGCGACCGTTGATGAGTGTAGAAAGCGTCGCATTTCCTGCTGAAAATCACCTGAAGCCATATAAGAAGGTAGTTCTTGTAACCGCCCGGAAAGCGCTTCAAAACCGGCAGGTTGATGATAGTCCTGAAACTTGGTTCGAACTAACTCCGCATCTACCTGTACATTACGCTGATTTAGCCAAGCAATATCCCAAACATCTCGTGCTTTAATCGAACGGCGCAGGGCTAGAGCAACAAACTTGTCAGCAGCAATTTCTTCGAGAGTTTCACAGTTGAGAAGAATGCTTACGTAGGCATCGGGAACACTAGGATAGGTTTTTACAAGCGGCCTTAGAACTTGCGTATGGGCAATAACTGTTGCAACTTCCAATTTCACTTTCTGCCATGGCAGGCTTTTCTTATCAGGCTCGGTTTCAATAGATATTTTCCAACGGCCTACCTGAATCGCCTCTTTATTCGATAACTTTCCATAATTAGGTTCAGTCACATTGACTTTAAGATTGTGCCTTTGCGACAGGTCTTCATGTAGGCAATCACGAAGATGAGCTAGCTGATCAAAGTCAAAATCTGCGCCGCCGACAAAATCCAAATCTTCCGATAGCCTACTCGATCCATACATCATTCGCAGACAGGTACCACCTTGAAAGGTAAGTTGTTTAAGAAAACCGTGCTTTGCCATTGAAGCTAGTACTTCATAATGGAGCAGCTCTTTTTCAACTGTTGTTGTAAGACCCGCTAACTCAGACGAATCAGCACAAATTTTTTGCGCAAGAGATTTAATGTTCATAGTTATCACTTCCTTGTCTTGTAATCGCTTCACTTAAAGCATCCTGGTCAACCAATTCGAGATTTCGTCCGACGTTTTTCAAATCTAAGTACGCTCTCTTTATTGTCGCTTCTCTCAATGGGTAATCATCTAATGGATACGTCTCATTAGTGATTGCCATTGGGTCACGCTTAGTATGTGTAAGCTCGAGCGTCCCAAGCGGAGTTTTGAATATTCCATTCCGCCCCGTTGTCATTACAGTGGCATAATCAAACATCTGCTGACTAATAACGCTATATTTGCTGAGTACAGATTCCAAACTGAGGTAATTAAGGCTTGATGGCCGCACCAAATGCGGTAAGTGCAAAATACTCGTCGAGTGGTAATAGTGGCTTTCAGGAAAAGCCCATACTCCCCGACAAATCTTTTGAAGGACGCCTTTTTTTACCAGGTAATTTAGACGGACTTTTAGTGCATCGTTTGAATATTCTGGCATTAACATCTTAAATTGTGGCATAGATACAAGCGCATGATGTGTATATTTTTGCAACGCATGTAACTTACCTTTCAACTGATGTGTGCTCATAGGTTCACATTAGGTTAATAAACTTAATAACCTAGCGTACACCAAGCAACCAATTAGGTCTACAATTAGTTATCAAAAAAGATAACCTACTGTAAACTTAAAGACCTCGGTTATTTGGAATGATCCAATATCACCCTTTTGTCCGATAGCGCTTTTCCGCCGTTTTTTGTAGTCTGGCTGTTTTAACAAGACGGAACCAACACATGGACGTAATACACCACGGCGCGTTTGAAGGCGTTACGGGCTCTTGCCACGAGCTGTTGTTAGACAGTGACCACTCACTTTTAATTGACTGCGGGCTGTTTCAAGGGGCGGAGACCTCGGGTTCAGGCGCGGACTCAAACACGCAGGAAATTGACTTCGATATTACCAAGGTGCAGGCGCTGGTGGTGACCCACTGCCACATTGACCACGTGGGTCGCATTCCCTGGTTGTTAATTGCCGGCTTTACCGGCCCTATTTACTGCACGAAAGCTACGGCGCATTTGTTGCCGCTGGTTATTGAAGACGCGTTAAAGGTGGGCTTAACCCGCAACGCCGATATTATTGATGCAGTAGTGACTCGCCTGCAGCGCCAGCTACAGCCGGTGGAGTACGATGATTGGTTAGAACTGCCTGCCGACTTCTCTACTGAGCGCTTTAAGCTGCGCTTTCGTCAGGCGGGCCATATTCTGGGGTCGTCTTATGTGGAAATTGAGAATGTGAATAATCACTACCGTGTGGTGTTCTCGGGTGACCTGGGTTGTAAAAACACGCCGTTGCTGCCCGACCCTACCCCGCTGGAGCGCGCCGACTTTCTGTTGCTGGAAAGCACTTACGGCGACAAGAACCATGAGTCGCGCCTTGACCGCGAGCAACACCTGAAGTCGGTGGTTGAGCGTTGTGTGGAGAACAAAGGCACTATTTTAATTCCGGCGTTTAGTATTGGCCGTACGCAAGAACTTTTGTACGAGTTGGAAGACATTGTTCATAAAGCGCGGACTCGTGAGGCGGAGACTGGTCTCGCAGACCCTGTTTGGCAAAAAATGACGGTTATTTTAGATTCGCCGCTAGCTGCGCAGTTTACTAAGCAGTACCGAGCCATGAAGGCCTTGTGGGACGAAGAGGCGTTGGCACGGGTAGAAGAAGACCGACACCCATTAAACTTCGACCGCATGATGACGGTAGACGACCACAGTGACCATGAGCGCGTGGTGAACTATTTAAAAAGCAGCGGTGACCCCTGCATTGTCATTGCTGCCAGCGGTATGTGCACCGGCGGACGTATGTTGAATTACTTAAAAGCCTTGCTGCCCGACCCGCGCACCGATGTATTGTTTGTCGGTTATCAGGCGGCCGGAACCCCGGGGCGCGATATTCAAACCTACGGCCCGCGCGGTGGCTATGTCGATTTAGACCACGAACGTGTCTGGATTAAAGCGGGCATTTATACTTTAGGCGGTTATTCCGCTCACGCCGACCAGCAAGAGCTTCTAGACTTTATTGATGCCACCGAAGAGCCGGTGAAGCGCATACGTTTAATTCACGGCGAGCCCGACGCGCGGGCTGCGTTGGCCGCGAAAATTCGTGAGCGATATGGCGTGGTTGTCGATTGATGCTATTGCATCAGGTTAGATATTGAATTCATTAGATCGAGTGAAAACCATTAAATTAATCATTTCTAAACTAAAAATTCATTTGAACGAATGAATTTTATAATCAAATAATTCGTCCTCTTCATACAGCACAGTATGCTTCATCTGATTCTTTTCCCATACCAGCTTGTGTAGCCTTATTACTTGGTTCACCGAAATCTTAGTTTCACTTTAAGTTGCTAAATATCGCAAAATGCGATATTTTTATCAGCATAGGATGCATTTTGAGAATTATCACAAAGAAGCGAGTAAAAAATGCCATGCTTCAATACCCTCAGTGGCAGGTTGGGTTAGATTTATGGTGTCATGTTTTTAGTCAAAGCTCTCTTAATGCACATTCTTACAACCAAATTAAAGATATTTGGCGCCGAGCATCTGGTTGGAATACAGACCGAATAGCCGGAAAGCGGCTGAAGAATGAGAACGGTGACTATGGCACCATATTTGATTTATATATTTTTGATGTCCACGGAAGCAGCTGCCGAATACTTGCAAAACTCGGACACAATACACTCTTTGTAAGAGATATTTTGTCACACTCCGAGTACGATAAGTGGTGTAAGCACAATATTCACCAGGGCAAATTAAAAAGGTAATGACTATGAACGCTCAACAGGACGAAATGTTCGCGCTGGGACAAGTCGCTTCCGCAATAAGTGCTACAGCAACGAAGTTTGCTGGAACTGCCGTTGAACTTTTTCATTACACTTATACACCCATTCAGTCTGAAAAAGAGCTTCTTGAGAGAGCCAATGTTATGGACTACTTAATGGATTTGGCTCAGCACGAAAACGATATTGTGCTAGTGTTTGCTAACGCAATTTCTGATCGCATTGAAGAATTTGAAGATCAAATGGAAATGCCTACTGTTCCAGTTGCCGAGAAGCTAAAAATGCTAATGAAAACCCGTTCGGTAAAACAGAAAGACTTAAAAAATATAGCGCCTCAAAGCGTAATAAGCGAGTTGTTAAACGGCAAGCGCACTGTCAACCTAAACCAAGCAAAAGGCTTTGCCGGATATTTTAACCTTCCTGTTAGCTACTTTGTTGAATAGATACCGCACCTGACGTAGTTACATCAGGACACGCTGACTACAACCGCTCGGCAAGATCAGCCGGCGCAATGTAGCGCATAGCTTTTCCTTTGCTGGCTTTACCGACCAATAGCAGATCTCGCTTGGCAAGGTCGTTCAAATAGGTACGTGCGGTATTTTCATTGCAGCCAATGTTGTTTGCTACGGTTTTCACGGTAAATACCCGGCCCGGATTCTTCACTGCTTCTTTGAGTATATCGAGCTGCCCTCGTTTTAAAGCGTTGGCTACGGCGCTTTTTTCAACCCAATTCATAAACTCGAACATTTCTTTTTGTTTACGCTCTATATACTCCCGCAACGCATCGACCGCTTTTACGACAATGTCGACCTGATGATACAAAAAGTAGGTGAGATCATTGTCGTCGGTTTCAGTGTACAAAAACGCGCGATCATAGTCGGTACGCTTTTCCTGAATGAGCTTACTAATGGACACATACTCGAACAGCCAGTAGCCCGATTTCAGCATAAACCAGTAAAAAAGTGCCCTTGCCGTACGTCCGTTACCGTCGCCAAAAGGATGAATGTAAGCCACCATAAAATGCAAAATAATGGCTTTTACCAACGGATGAATAAAGTTGTCGGAGTTAAGTTGCCCATGCTCTTCATTGGCAAACTGACAAAGCTTTTCCATGCGCTCCTGTAGGCTGCTGGCCGCTGGCGGAACATGCGCTACGTCGTTGTACTGGTCGCGTATATCAATGTCGTTACTGGTTCTGAACTCGCCAGGCACAGCGTCATTATCAATGGCTTTATGAGTTGCTATTTCGTGTAATTCCAGAATAAGCGGAATGGTTAATTCGTCGTTTTTCAAGCTGACAGCCCGTTTCATTAGCCGATAGTTATTGGCTATCATTTGTTCAGACTTGTTCTTTGGTTTACGTTCGGACTCAAGCATTTCTTTTGCAACTTTGCGCGTTGTCGACGCCCCTTCCAATTGCGATGAGGTAATAGCTTCTTCCATCAGTAAGCTTTGGACTAGATAGGCGTTCTTTTCCTGCTTTCCGAAAAAAGGATGGTCAGAAACGCTTTGCGAGCCGCCGGTCAGCTTATCGATATAATGCAGCTTGGCCTGAAGAGAGTCTGGAATACACAGTTTAAAACATGATAATTCATTGACGCCGCAAAGCTCTGGCAAGTTCCGGCTGACATTAGTCCGAGCCAATTTAGTCGCTAACCAGGCAAGTTCTGGGTTATCGCCTTTGTTGACACGCCACTTAAATTTGTCCCATGGCAAGTACTCACCTTTAGAGTTGGTGATACTGTAGGTTTTCATAACCTTGAAAACATCTTCCGGAGAATAAACTGAAAAAAGTTCATCCATGGAAGGTGGCGTTCTAACCCTTGCCATATATAACCTCTTAACTAAGTTAATGAATTTATATATAGCTTAAATTATGAGAAAACACAAATTTTGGAATTTTCGTTTTTTGGTGACGGGCCTAATATAATTCGGCTTCTTCATACAGCACAGTATGCTTCGTCTGATTCTTTTCCCATACCAGCTTGTGTAACCTTGTTACTTGGTTCACCAAGCTACTAATTTGAATTAAAACTGCAGAAATTGTGAACTGTGCTATCATCAACCAAACGGTTATTTTTAAACATCCATTCGGAGGATTTATGGAGTTACGAGAATACACTCCAGTAATGCAGCCTAAAGATATATGGGCAGAGTTAGGCCTTCCAAATGAAGACTCGAGGTTGAGGGAGCAAATTGCCAATGGATTACCAATAAAAGTACTTAACCACGTGGCAAGCTCTATGGAAATGACTCAGAAAAGCATTATTGAAGCGCTACACATACCGCCAACAACTTTCCTGCGTCGTAAGAAAGGAGGACGCCTTACCACGGAGGAGAGTGATAAGTTATATAGCCTTATTGAAGTACTTGCTCGTTCAACTGATTTATTTGACGGTGACCGTAAGGCGGCCGTTGAATGGATGACCAAAAAAGTACCCGGACTTGGTCATATACGCCCTATTGATATGTTAGACAGTCATACAAATACTGAAGCTGTATTGGACATAATTACCCGTTTGGAATACGGGGTTTATTCTTAAGATGTGGGTTTATCGCTTAAGTAAAACGAAATACCTGGACACATCATTTACCGGAAACGGAGCCCGGTTAGTTGGCGGACGATGGAATAACAAAGGCAAAGCCTGTATTTATGGTTCAATGTCGGAAGCTCAGGCTATTATTGAGGTTTTAGTTCATCTACAAAATGAAGCTCCGTTACATTCGTACTCATTTACTCGAATAAAACTAGAAGAAGATGACTTATTAACTCTGCCTGAAGAGCATTGGCCTGATTCATGGAGTGCTGACGGTGGCAGCCAGGATGCCCGTCGGTTAGGAGATGGTTGGTTAAAGTCTAATAAAAGCCTCGCGCTACTTGTGCCAAGTGTATTCACTAAACATGAGAAAAATTGCTTAATAAACCCTAACCATCCAGACCTACAAAAACGCCTAAAATCAGTTGAAATATGGCCTTACTCTTTTGACAAACGGTTAATTTGAACCTAACGCCACTTCCGCCAGTTTACGTTTTAACGGCGTGAACTTGTTGGGAATAGCAAAGGCTAATGCCCGCAGGCCTTTTACAACCGGGTTGGCGGTACCAAAGCCGCGTTTAAACAGCTCCATGGCGGCTATCATAACTTGGGTGTCGGCTTTGCGGGCTCGTTGGTAGGCGTTTAAGTGTTTGGTTAAGTCGTTCAGCGCTTTTAAGTCCACGCCCTGCAACTGTTTGCACAGCTCGCTAACGTCACCAAAGCCTAAGTTAGCGCCCTGCCCGGCAAGCGGGTGTATGGTGTGCGCAGCGTCGCCCCCCAGCACAATGCGCTGATGAAACCACTGGCGGGCGTACTGCATTCGAAGCGGAAAAGCTTTTATGTCAGACACACATTCGCACGCACCCAGTACTCGACCAGACTCTGTCTCTACCTGCTTAGCAAAACGCTCTGGTATTTCATTCAGTAACTGCACTGCTAGCGGTTCGTCTGCCGACCAGACAATAGAAACAATCTGTGGGTCGGGCGTCGATAACAAAGCCAGCGGTCCGGTGGGTAAAAACACCTGTCGCGCAACGCCGTTATGAGGCTGTTCGGTACGAATATTGGCGACAATACCGCGCTGTTCGTAGTCCCAGAAACTAATGGGGAGTTCGGCAAACTGACGCACTTGCGAGCGCCCGCCATCGGCGCCAATAATGAGGTTAGCCGAAAGTAATTGCTCACCTACTTTTACTTCTGCGGGGCTGCTGTCATCGCCCGCGCTTACTAACGACCAACTGTCGGTTTTTATGATCTCCACGCCAGCCTGTTCAGCGCTTTCCCACAAAAAGTGCTCAGCCATGTTGTTTTCGACAATAGCGCCAATGTCTTCAGCGTTAATTTCGGCGGCGGAAAATTCAATATGGGCGGGGCTGTCTTTGTCCCACACTTGCATGCTCTTATACGGCCCGGTGCGATGCGCCTGTATTTTTTGCCAGGCACCACAGTCGGCCAGTACGCTGCGGCTGCGATCGTTTAATGCGCTAACCCGTAATGCCAATTCTTCAGTCAGCTCGGGCTGGTCGTGGCGTTCTATAACAGTTACTTGCCGACCCTGTTGCGCCAGCTTGGTGGCCAGGCTCAGACCTATCATGCCGCCGCCAACAACCACAATGTCAGTCTGTTTGCGTGTCATGGTTTCATCCCCATGGTTAGGCGGGCAAAGCGGGACTTTAACGGTGAGCAGTGCTGCAACAGCATGAGTGCGCTGTTACGCCCCAGTACGGTTGGCCAGAATTGATTGGAAAAGCCGCGCACTAAGCCGTCGGTTAACCGAATAATAGACTCGTAGTCGCGTTCGCGGTGCTGTTCGTAGTCATTGAGGTGTTCAAAAGCCCCCGGATCAATCGCTTTGGCTAAGCTTTCGCACAGCTGTTCGACGTCGCGTAGCCCTAAGTTAAAACCCTGCCCCGCAATAGGATGCAACGCGTGCGAGGCATTGCCAATAATAACCGCGCGGTGATGCGTTGAACGTTTCGCCCGGCGCAAAATAAGCGGATAAAACACTCGTGGCGATACCGATTTAAAAAGCCCGGCTCGATAGCCAAAGGCTTTTTGGCAGCGCTGTAAAAACTCTGTGTCTGTCCATTGCTCGGCTTCGGCTAGTTGCTTTTCGGTGAAGCTCCACACTAACGACGCCTGATTCCCCTGCATTGGCAAAAGTGCAATGGGTCCGTTTTCGGTAAAGCGTTCGTACGCCCAGCCATCGAGTGGTTGTTCGAGGTCAACGATGCCAATACAGCCATACTGCCCGTAATCGGTCACGTCTGACTTCAGTCGTAACTGCTCGCGCACCAACGAGTTTTGTCCGTCGGCACCAATCAGTAAACGGCAATGTACCTGCTGTTGGTTGTCCAAAACGACGCGTGTCTGAGCAGACTCTTGTTGCACTTGTTCGGCGCGCACGCCGCCTAACCAGGTAATGTTACTGAGTTGCTGGCAACTGTCGTATAAGCGGCCGACCAACTCAGACGCGGCTACCACTTTACCTAAAGCTTCCACGCCTTCTTGTTCGGCATGCAGCTCAGTGCCGCCTATGAAGCCGCGATCGGAAATATGAATGTGCTTAATGGGCTCGTGGGCAATATTGTCGAGTACGCCCAGCTTTGACAAACGGTGAGCAGATGCTGCGGCCAGCGCAATAATGCGTTTGTCGTTGGGTGGGCCTTCTTTACGGGGTTCACAAATAACAATACGCCAGTCCGGGCGCTGCTGCGCCAGCATCATACCGGTCAGCGCGCCAACCAGGCCGCCGCCAACAATGGCAATATCGGCAGATATTACTTGCCGCTCATCCATGCTTCTATCTCTTCTATGGTTTTAGGCACGTCGCTGGTGAGGTTTTCATAGCCCTCAGCGGTGACCACCAGATCGTCTTCAATACGAATGCCAATGCCGCGCCATTGTTCATCAACGTTTGCGTCTTGTGGTATATAAATGCCCGGCTCGACTGTCAGCACCATACCCGGCTCAAAGGGTATCGGTTTGCCGTTGTCGTCTTTGTAACGACCCATGTCGTGTACGTCCAGCCCCAGCCAGTGCCCTAAACCGTGAATAAAGTAGGTTTTCCAACGCATGGCTTCAAACGCGGTGTCCGGGTCACCGTCGATAATACCCAACTCAACCAGGCCGTCATTGATGACCCGCGCGGCGGCGTTACTGGCGTTAACCAAATTGCTGCCGGGTTTTATTTCCTCAAACGCCGCTTGCTGCGCTTTTAATACCAGCTCATACAAGGTGCGTTGGGTGTCGCTGAACTTGCCGTTAACCGGGAAAGTACGGGTAATGTCGGCAGCATACCCCTGATACTCGGCACCGGCATCGACGAGGATCAAATCGCCGTCGTTTAGTACGTCTTTGTTGTCGGTGTAGTGCAGTACGCAAGCGTTGGCGCCGCCACCGCAGATCATCCCGTAGGCAGGATACAGTGCACCGTTCATGGCAAACTCATGATGCAGTTCAGCACCGACCTGGTATTCGTGTTTGCCGGGCTCGACAAAGCGCATAATACGGCGAAACGCGTTGCTGCTAATGCGCGCCGACTCGCGCATAACGTTAATTTCGGCGTCGGACTTTATCAGTCGCATGTCGTCTAATAACGCACGTAAGTCGCGCAGACTTTGTGGCGGTAATTCGCCGCTGCGTCGTGCTGCTAGTTGCAGTTGATTGCGGGCGCCGTTAATTAGCTCGCCCACTTCGGCCTGGTCGCCCATTAGGTAGAACACGCTATCCATACCTTTCAGTATGTCCGGCAGTCGCTCTTCAATGGCGTCTATGTCTTCAGCGGCGTCGACCTTTAACGTCTGCTCTGCATTTTCATAGCCTAAACGAAGACCGTGCCAAACTTCCTGTTGCGGGTCTTTGTCCTGGCAAAACAGTAAGCTTTGCGGTTTTTCACCGTTAACCAGTAACAGCACCGCATCGGGCTCTGCAAAACCGGTCAAATAGAAAAAGTCACTGTTTTGCCGGAACGGATACTCGGTGTCGTTACTGCGCGTGACTTCACTGTTACCAGCAATAATGGCGACAGCACCTAATGGCAAACGCTTCATAAGCGCCTGCCGACGTTGTGCAAATTCTTCTACGGAAATTACAGCGGTCATAAATTAGTGCAGTGTTTTTGGTGGTTGATTGGCCGGCTGCTCTTTGCGGCCTAACTCGGTGTAGCACATCATGGCCGATACACGCAGGTATTCGACAATTTCGAAGTAAGCGCGCTCTTCTTCCTCGCCGCTTTCTTCGGTGAACTCAATCTTTGCCAGCTCGACCATGTCTTCAATGGCTTCTTTTAAGTCGGCGCTTAAGGTGGCCATGCTTTGTTGGTTAACACCGTAGCCTGCAAGAAACGCATTCACCCAACCGGCTAGTGCACTTAAACGCTCCGGCAGTGGCTCGCCGTCTTCCGGCAATAACAAGCGAAAACCTAAGTCATGGTCGCCCAGCGAATGTTCAATTTCTTCGGCTTGTTGCTGTAATAAATTTTTAAGCTCTGTTGGAATGCTTTGCCCGTCGTAAGCTAAGTCTGACAACACCGCCATAAGCTCGTCACTTTTCGGCTCGCTGCCGGTGGCTATTAAACCCGTGAGCATGCCCTGAATTTCAGAAGCGCCCGGTGTCATATCGTAGCCCGCGTAAAGTTCGACTAAACGGTCATAATTAAAGCGTGTGGACATGAAATCTCGCCTTTTGTGAATCTTGCCATAATCCTAACACTGGCTTTACATAATCGCTAGCTGACAAACGCCCGCCGCTCGTGCCATAATGCAGTTATTCACGCTGATGAGTCAGTTGCAAGGAGTCTTTTGAATGGCCGCGAAAACCATGGATATTAAATTGCTGGAGCGTAACTATAAGGTTGCCTGTCCTGTGGGTCAGGAAAGCGCATTACAGCAAGCGGCAGATGCCTTAAACCAAAGGCTGGAAGAGACCAAGGAAAACACGCAGCTGACCAATGTCGAACAAATAGCCGTGATGACCGCACTCAACTTGTGTCATGAATGGATACAAGACCAGAATGAACAGTCGGCCAAAACGGCCAAGCTTGAAGAGAAAATTCAACTGCTTCAGGCAACAATTGAACAAGCGATGAGCGAACAGCGCTCGCAGCGTAATCGCTAAACAGACAAAACAGTAACCCTTTTCTGCGGTTCCCTGGGGTGTTTGCCAGCAGGCTAATGTCCCTGAGCCGATGCTTGTATTAAAAGGGGATCACTGGCCCGTCATGAGCAAGCCCGGCATGCACCGGGAAGCCTACGACGGATACCACTTGCTCCCCGCCTTGAACCAATGGGTTCAAGGGCTACAGCCAGCAGCGGCACCTTGGGGAACCACCCTTTCTTATTAGTTAAAGCCTTACTCAGCACGTTCGGCTTTTTCTTTTGCAACAATGTGCTTCACGTCTTCCAACAGCGCTTGTGCGTCATACACAATACCGTCTTTAATGGTGTACTTAACGCCTTTTGTGCGCATGGGTTTGTTCTGGTCGTTGAGTTTAAAGTGACCGGTTCCATACAGCACTTTAAAGTTCGCCAGTGGGTTCTCTTTCACAATAACCATGTCGGCTTTTTTGCCCAGCGCAATGCTGCCAATGTCGTCTTCCATGCCTAGGGCCTCAGCCCCCGCAACCGTTGCCGCATGTATGACTTCTAACGCATTTAGCCCGGCTTCACGCAGCAGTTCCATTTCGCGAATGTAACCAAAGCCATAAATTTTATATATGTAACCGGCGTCAGAGCCCAGCGTAATGCGACCGCCGTTAGCGTGATAGTCTTTCAGGAAGGTCATCCACTTGTCGTAGTTCTTTTTCCAGGCAATTTCATTGTCGGTAGTCCAGTCGAACCAGTATGAGCCATGTGCATAACGGCTAGGCTCGAAGAAGTCCCACAGTCGTGGCAGTGTGTATTCGTCGTGCCAAATAGCCTGGCGCTCGCGCATGAGATCTCGCGAGGCTTCGTAAATCGTGAGTGTTGGGTTAATAGTGAAGTCGAGTTCTATCAGTTCGTCACGAACGGCGTTCCACTTTTCAGAGCCCGGTTCAGCCGCCTGTTTCCATAAACGCCCTGCTTCTTCAAAACGATGCTGTTCGTTGTTGTAGTTGTAATGCGCCGGATAGTCCTGAATGCGCTGCTCTTCGAATAAAGCTTCCGGTAAACCGTACCAGTGCTCCATTGAGGTAAGTCCTAAACGAGCCGAGTCCAGTGCGTTCATGGACATAACGTTGAGCTGGGCGTGGTGCATCATGGTGCCCAGGCCTTGTTTGTTGGCTTCGTCGAGCGCAGCTTCCATCACCTTACGTGATGCGCCAAAGAACTTAATGCCAGCAGCGCCTTTGTCTTTTATATAGCGTACCCAGTCGCGGGCTTGCTCAGCGCCATAAATGGGCTCTTCCCAACCTTGTCCGAAACCGACATAAGGCACAATGCGCGGCGAGGCAATGTCGTTGTCCTGCGCTTGCTCCTGATGCCACTGCACCCAGTCCAAGCCGTTAAAGCTGCCAGGTTCACGAATGGTAGTAATGCCATGACCCAGCCACAGTTTCAGTACATACTCTGCAGGAATACCTTCGGCGGAGCCGCCAATGTGAGCATGCATGTCGATAAAGCCGGGCATAATATAATGACCAGATACATCCATTTCTTTGTCGCCCCGCTCTGCTTTAGGGCGACGCGAGTCAAGAATAGGCACGCCAGGATTACCCACACTGACAATTTGAGTAATACGGTCGTCCTCAATAACAATGTCTACCGGACCCTGAGGAGGAGCGCCTTCGCCGGTAATGAGAATACCGCCACGCAGAATTAAGCGGTCATAAGGCCCTTCGCCCTGCTCGCGTTCCGGTGCTTTCGGTGGTGCCTGCATTAGCGGGGCGGAAAGCACCTGAGAGGAAGCAGCTAGCAACAAGGCTGCGCAGGTGAAAGCTATCGTTTTTATTGTTTTCATCGGTTATCCTCGACACATTCGTTCGGCTGACTGACACAGACTTTAGCATGACCCGACAAGAACTCCGACGCAAGTTACAGCAAATTCGCCGCAGCTTACCCCAGGACTATGCCAAACAGGCCGGTATGGCGGTTGCTGACGCGGTTGAGCAGCGACTGCGCGGGTTAGAGCCAGCCCAAACCACTGTTGCGGTGTATCACAGTTTTGCCGGCGAGTTGCCCACACAGCCGGTTATTCAGCGACTTTGGGAAAACGACTTTCAAACGGTACTGCCGGTATTACACCCGTTCGCGAAAGGTCATTTATTGTTTTTGCGCTACTCCCCTGACACCCGCATGACTCAAAACAAGTACGGCATAGAAGAGCCGGAGCTGCGTGTCGATAACGTGGTGCCACTGACTGACATTGATGTACTACTGCTGCCACTGGTGGGTTTTGACGAAAAAGGCAACCGCCTGGGCATGGGCGGCGGTTATTACGACCGCACATTAGCCCAGTGGTATAACGGACATACACCCCATTTATTCCCGATTGGGCTAAGTTATGACGAGCAGCGGGTTAGTGAGCTGCCTGTCGAGGCCTGGGACATTCCTTTGCCGGAAATTATTACTCCGGGTAAACACTGGCGTTTTTAACACGGTTTTTGCGGTAAAGCGTTCGATAAAAACCAACAAAACTCTTATACTGACGCTAACGATGAACACAGGGGTAATAATGATGTCAGGCAATGCAGATTCACTCAAAAAAGCCGCTGCTCAAGCAGCCATGCAGTACATTGAAAATGGTACTGTCGTCGGTGTTGGCACCGGCTCGACAGTTAACTTTTTTATCGATGAGCTGGCAAAACGAAAAGACGATATTGAAGGTGCGGTGTCAAGCTCTGAGGAGTCGACCAAACGCCTGAAAGCCCATGGCATTGAGGTGTTTGACTTAAACTCGGTAGCGGATGTTCCGGTCTATATTGACGGCGCCGACGAAATTAACGAGCACGGTCAAATGATAAAAGGCGGTGGCGGAGCGCTGACTCGCGAAAAGATCATTGCGGCAGTCGCCGATAAATTCATTTGTGTGGCCGACGACAGTAAACGCGTGGGTCGTTTAGGTCGCTTCCCGTTACCGGTTGAGGTAATTCCTATGGCGCGTTCTTATGTGGCGCGGGAAATTGTGAAGTTAGGCGGTGACCCGGTGTGGCGCCAGGGCTTCACGACTGACAACGGCAACTGGATTCTGGATGTGCACAACCTGGACATTATGAAACCTATGGAGCTTGAGTCAGACCTTAACAATATTGTCGGTGTGGTCACCAACGGCTTATTCGCGCAGCGTGGCGCCGACGTTGCGCTCATTGCACGCGAAGACGGCGTTGAAACACTTAAGGTAGCAGGCTAATGCAAAAGTCATTGTCGAAAGACAAGATAAAAGTTTTATTGTTAGAAGGTGTGCACGACAGTGCCATACAGCTTTTCCGTCACCACGGCTATAACAATTTAGAGATTCTGCAGACATCGCTCAGCGAAGACGAGCTGTGTGAGAAAATTAAAGACGCGCACATTGTCGGCATACGCTCTCGCAGCCAGTTGAATGAGCGGGTGTTTGCGGCGGCTGAAAAACTCATTGCGGTTGGCTGTTTTTGTATTGGTACCAACCAGGTCGACCTTGAGGCAGCGAAAAAACACGGCGTGATTGTATTTAATGCCCCGTTTTCCAATACCCGTAGTGTTGCGGAATTGGTGCTGGCAGAAATTATTATGCTGCTGCGCGGCATTCCCGAGAAAAATGCGGTCGCACACGAGGGTGGCTGGCTCAAGTCGGCGAAACAGTCGTTCGAAGCGCGCGGTAAGATCCTGGGTATTATTGGTTATGGCCACATTGGCAGTCAGCTGAGCGTACTTGCCGAGCAGCTGGGCATGCACATTCGCTACTACGATGTGGAAGACAAGCTGCCGATGGGCAATGCGCAGTCGGTGCCAACCCTCGATGACTTACTGGCTCAATCTGACATTGTCACTTTGCACGTACCGGAAACTGAACAAACCCAGTGGATGATTGGCCGTCGCCAAATAGAGCGCATGAAGCCCGGCAGTTTACTGATTAACGCGTCACGCGGCACAGTGGTTGATATTGAGGCTTTGGCCGACGGACTGTCGTCTCGCCACTTAGGCGGTGCGGCTATTGATGTATTCCCGGTTGAGCCCAAAGGCAATAATGACGAGTTTGTGTCACCGTTGCGCGGTTTGAAAAACTGCCTGCTGACGCCGCACATTGGTGGTTCAACCCTGGAAGCGCAGGAAAACATTGGTGTGGAAGTGGCCGGGAAACTGGTGCGTTATTCTGACAATGGTTCAACATTGTCGGCGGTGAACTTCCCGGAAGTCAGCTTGCCAACGCACGCGACCACACAGCGGTTGCTGCATATTCACAAAAACCAGCCGGGTATGCTGAACGCTATTAACCGTATTATTAGTGACAACGAAATAAACGTGGCGGGTCAGTACTTACAAACCGATGAAACCGTCGGTTATGTTGTTATGGATATCGACAGCGACAATGGTGCCGATATCCTGCAACAACTGAAAGACATTCCGGGCACCATTCGCGCCCGGCGTCTGTTTTAGTCTGCTTTTTTCCCCAAAACCGTGCGTTCCATGCTCTCCGGTGAGACATGGCGCACGTCTTTGCCTTTCACAAAGAAGATAATGTACTCGGCAATGTTCTGGCAACGGTCGCCCATGCGCTCTAATGAACGCGCTGACCACAGTACATCCATAATCTTCGGTATCGAGCGTGAGTCTTCCATCATGTAAGTCATTAGCTGACGCGTCAGTGCTTCGTACTGGCGGTCGGCCTGCTCGTCCTGTTGGTGTACGTCGTAAGCCGCTTCCAGGTCCATACGTGCAAAAGCATCGAGCACTTTGCGCAGCATGCTGAGAATGTGCTGACCTAAGTTCTCCAGACTCACCAACAGCTGCTGCTGGTCTTTGTTGAAGCTCTCTTTTGCTACTTTGGCAATACGCTCCGCTTCGTCACCAATGCGCTCTAAGTCGGCAATGGTTTTGATAATAGCAATGACCAAACGTAAGTCACTGGCTGCCGGCTGACGTTTCGCAATAATGTGCACACACTCTTCATCAATCTGCACTTCCAGCTTATTGATTTTGTGGTCGCTGCTCAGGACTTTTTCAGCCAGCTCAACGTTGCCTTTTTGAATGGCTTCCAGCGCGTCGCTGATTTGCTGTTCAACCATTCCGCCCATGCTTAATACCCGGTTACGCACAGCTTCAAGTTCTTCATTGAACTTACCGGATATGTGCTTACTCATGTTCATTTTATCCATAACACTCTCCTTAGCCGTAACGACCGGTAATGTAGTCTTCGGTTTGCTTTTCCGAAGGCGTCGTAAATAAGGTGTCAGTATCTGCGTATTCTATCATTTTACCCATGTACAGGAATGCCGTTTGATCTGACACACGAGCCGCCTGCTGCATGTTGTGGGTAACAATAACCACGGTGAACTTCTCTTTCAGCTCGGTGATGAGCTCTTCAATGGTTAAGGTGGAGATAGGATCCAGCGCCGACGTCGGTTCGTCCAGCAGCAGAATTTCCGGCTCAATAGCAATAGAGCGAGCGATAACCAAACGCTGTTGCTGACCACCCGATAAGCTGAACGCACTGGCGTTCAAACGGTCTTTCACTTCGTCCCAGAGAGCGGCACCGCGCAATGACGTTTCAACCGCTTCGTCCAGTACGCGCTTGTCTTTTACACCTTGCAGGCGCAGACCGTACACCACATTCTCGTAAATGGATTTCGGGAACGGGTTAGGACGCTGGAACACCATACCAACACGGCGTCTTAATGCGGCAACATCGACGCTTTTGTCGTAAATGTTCTGGCCGTGCATTTCAATTTCGCCTTCAATGCGGCAAATTTCCACCAGGTCATTCATGCGGTTAATGCAACGCAATAAGGTTGATTTACCACAACCTGACGGGCCGATAAACGCCGTAACGCGGTTTTTCGGAATGCGCATGGAAATGTCATGCAGCGCCTGATCTTCACCGTAGTATAAGTTCAGGTTCTTAATATCCAACGCAGTTTGCTCGGCTGGCAAGTTGTGTAAGTCCAGCTTTTCCATGTTGCTTGTACTCGGGTTTACCGAAATCATAAATTCTGACCCTTTCGCTAATTCATCAAAATCTTCTTTGTAAACTTTAGTGCTCAAGAGAGCGGTATTTTTCACGTAAATGGTTACGCACACCAATGGCCGTCAGGTTAAGACCGACAATGACGGTAATTAATAAGAACGAGGTGGCGTACACCAGCGGTCGAGCCGCTTCAACGTTCGGGCTTTGGAAGCCAACGTCGTAAATATGAAAGCCTAAGTGCATAAACTTACGGTCTAAGTGTAAGTACGGGAAGTTCCCGTCTACCGGCAGCATAGGTGCCGACTTGACCACACCCACCAACATTAGCGGTGCTACCTCACCCGCCGCACGAGCGACAGCCAAAATAAGCCCTGTCATAATAGCCGGCGATGCCATTGGCAATATAATGCGCCAGATGGTTTCCCACTTGGTTGCACCCAGCGACAAACTGCCCTCGCGCAGCGATGGCGGAATGCGTGACAAGCCTTCTTCCGTTGAGACAATCACCACGGGCAGTGTCAATATAGCCAGAGTTACCGCAGACCAGAGCACGCCCGGCGTACCAAAGGTTGGATTCGGCAAAGCTTCTGGATAGAAAATTTGGTCCAGGCTGCCACCCACCATGTAAACGAAGAAGCCCAAACCAAACACACCGTAAACAATAGACGGGACACCGGCCAGGTTAATCACCGCAATACGAATGAGCTTGGTGACCGGGTTTTTACCGGCGTATTCGTGCAGATAAACCGCCGCAACCACACCAAAGGGCGTCACAATAATGGACATGAGCAGTACCATAAATACGGTACCGAAAATGGCCGGGAACACGCCGCCTTCTGTGTTTGCCTCACGCGGGTCGTCACTGACAAACTTACCAATTTGCTGGAAAAAATGACCCAGTTTGGCGAAAAAGCCCATGTCGTTCGGGAAGTTAACGTCCAACACCCGATACATTGGCACTTTTACGTCTTCGCCGCGAAAGTCCTTCACGATTAAAGCGTCCCGCTGTGCTTGTTCACGCAGGTCGAATAGCTCTTTTTCGTAGACTTGATAGTCGGCGTTTAACTGCTCACGCTGTGCCTGTAAGTCGGCGATAGCCTGCTCAGTCAACTCGTCCTGTAACTCCAGTCGACGGCGCTCAAGCGACAGCTCATTCAGCTGGTAGTTGATAGACGATATTTCACCTTCCTGCAGTCCCATAGCTTGCATATTGAGCTCGACCGCACGTTCAACCCGCTCGAACATGACTTTTCGGAAGTCTTCGTCACTTTGCTTGGCAACAACTTCGCCATTTTCGGTGACTGCTGTAATGCGGCCGTAGAAGTTTCCGTCTTTGCTGCGCTCAATAACCGCCATATTTTTTGGCGTGGTGTCTTTGGTGACCAATGACTCCAGCACCCAGGTAAAGTCCAGCGGCACGTATTCACGGTTACCAATTTTCATTAGATAACGAGTGACGGTTTCTGACTCTATGTCAGCCAAGTCGACCATAGATTGTGGCAAACGCGTTGTCGGCACCACTTCTGAGTCGTACACCTCACCGATTATGTGCTTGGTGCTGCCATCGGCCTGCTTAATATCCATTTCATGGATGGCAGACGGCCAGAAGAAGGACAGTCCGCGCCAGCCAATCATGATAACCAGCCCAATGACCGCAATTAGGCTGATGCTGACCGAGCCAGCGGTTAGCCAAATCCAGGGTTTTCCGGTTCTAAACCACTTTTTCATCGTTAAACCTCAATTCCGGATTACATTGAGCTGTATTTGTCGCGCAAGCGTTGGCGCACAAATTCAGCAATGGTGTTAAAGAAGAAGGTGAATATGAACAACACAAAGGCCGCCAGGAACAGAATGCGGTAATGCGAGCTGCCTACCTCTGACTCCGGCATTTCAACCGCAATGTTCGCCGACAAGGTGCGCATACCTTCAAAGATGTTCCAGTCCATAATTGGCGTATTACCGGTCGCCATGAGTACTATCATGGTTTCACCAACGGCACGACCCAGCCCCATCATCACTGCTGAGAAAATGCCCGGGCTGGCGGTGAGCAACACGACTTTGGTCAGGGTTTGCCATGGTGTCGCACCCAATGCCAATGAGCCATTCGACAAGTGCTTAGGTACACTAAATACCGCGTCTTCAGCAATGGAGAATATGGTCGGGATAACCGCAAAGCCCATTGCAATGCCGACCACCAGCGAGTTACGTTGGTCGAAAGTAACGCCAAGTTCGTTAGTAATAAAGCGACGTGCATCACCGTCAAATATGACCTGCTCGACCCACGGACTGATTTCAAACGAGAACCAACCCACTGCCAGGACAACAGGAATTAACAGTAACGCGGCTCGGCCGTCGTTGACTTTGCTCTTAATTTGAGTCGGTAACTGGCTCCACAGGGCTGCCATAAGAATAATGGCCAAGGGCACCAGCAAGAGCACCGCCACAAACCCAGGCAAATAGGCCTCGACCAAGGGTGCTAACCAAAGGCCGGCAAGGAAGCCAAGAATAACTGTTGGCAGTGCTTCCATAATTTCGACGGTCGGTTTGACGTATCTGCGCACCGACGGCGACATAAAGTAAGCTGTATAAACCGCTGCGGCTAAACCAATTGGTACCGCAAATAACATGGCGTAAGCCGCTGCTTTAATAGTACCGAAAGAAATAGGTACTAAACTGAATTTGGACTCAAAGTCGTCAGAGCCCGAGGTTGATTGCCAGGTGTAATCCGGCTCTGGATAGCCTTCGTACCAGACCTCCTGCCACAAACCACTCCAGCTGACTTCCGGGTGCTCATTGTCGACGTCGTACAAGCCATAACCTTCGGCTGTTTTCATCAGCAGATAGTTAGCGCGCGGGTCAACCATGACTGCTTGAACTTTAGCCTCGGCGGGCTTACCTCGATAGAGATCTGCCTCTGCCGTGGTATGAAAAATGTTCATGTCGCCGTTTTCAGACAAGGTGTAAAACGTACGGCGATAATATTCTACTTCAATTTCAGTGATCGGTGAGCCGGCGTCGAAGCTGCGAATGTACTGATACTGACGGCCATCGTCACCCGGTACTTCAAACCACTGTGAGACTTTCCCTGTGTCATGGGTTAACAACACAGAAGACGCCCCGGCCAGCAGGTACATGCCGGTGGCATTACCCAGCTCGCGCGTGCGCATAGGCAGCAGCTCACGCTCGGTTACGTTACCGCTAATGGAAATATCAAATACGTGTACGCGGTTGCCACGACGCGCAATGACTTGTCGTAAGTCCGGCGTGACAACAATGTCATCAATAGCGGTGTTTAACGGAATTTCAGTGTAGTTCGGCGTTAATGTAACTGCGCCGGTCATGAAGTTCTCTTCGGCAACAAAGTGCGTTATCAGCAAGGTGCTGTTTTCCACAGCTGCAGCGAACAGCATACCGTCGCCGTCAGTTTCATAGGACAGCTTTTCAAGTGCGCGACCGTTTTCATCGACAACCAGCGGCTGCCCGTCATTTTTCACCTCAAAACGAGGCGTAATGACACGTTCAACTTTGTCTGTTGCAGTGGTTGCGGCTGTTTCCGGGAAAGTCACTGAAAACTTAGGTTCAACCACAACAGCTTCACCCGACTCCAACCCATAGGCGTACTGGTGGTTTACCGGTAAGGTTTTCGCAAAGCTGCTAACATTTTCCGGTTCAACAAAAGTTTCACTGAGTAAAATATCGCCTGAGCGACGATCATTTTTGTCGATAAGGGAGAAAAATTGCAGCTCACCACTTCTTAAAAAGCGATAACCAATTTCGGCCTGCTCTTCCATACCAACGGCTTCAACTTGTCCCGACTCGGGCAGGTTAAAACTGTTTACTTTTTTCAGGCTGACCGACTCAAATATCGGCTGCACCACGTAAAGCAGGTAGAAGAAGATCAGAAGCAGTGCGACCAATACCATAACGCCGCCAGCCGTTACGCCATAACGCGCGAAACGGTCTTTGAACAATCGCATGCGATTGGCCGACAGCTGCTGGGCAGATTGTGTTGCCATTGTGACCTCGGACTCTAAAATGACTTTAAGTTTAACTGCGTCTTAACTGGGTAGTAGTGTAGTAAAGTTTTATGACAGTACTGTTACAGTTCCGTCATATTTTCTTCACTAAAGTGTCAAAATAGAAAAAAGCCGGTAGTTTCAAGGAACTACCGGCTTTGTTATGACGTAATTTTTTAGTGGCTAAGGCCTAGCTTTTTAAGCTCAGCGTCAACAACCTGCTTCGGCAAACCAATGTAGCCGTCTTTGTTCACTATGTCCTGACCTTGTTTCGACAAAATCATTTTCATGAACTCAGCTTCTGCTTTACCTAATGGTTTGTTCGGGTGCTTGTTCACGTATACGTAGAGGAAACGTGCCAGTGGGTATTTACCCGCTAACGCCTCTTCGCGTGACGCTTCAATAAAGTCGTCGCCGTCGCCTTTAGCAATAGGTACCGCTTTCACACCAGAAGTGACATAACCAATACCTGAGTAACCAATTGCGTTCAGTGACGTAGAAACTGACTGCACAACTGACGCTGAGCCAGGCTGCTCGTTGACGTTAGAGCGGAAGTCACCGCCACAAAGACCCACTTCTTTAAAGTAACCATAAGTACCTGACACCGAGTTGCGACCGTACAGCTGTAAGTCACGACTAGTCCAGTCGCCGTCTAAGTCCAGTTGTCCCCAGCGGTTCACTTGCTGGTTAGCACCGCATTTACGGGTTGACGAGAAAATAGCGTCAACTTCGGCAATCGATAAACCTTCGATTGGGTTATCTTTATGTACGAATACCGCTAACGCATCGATAGCAACTCGCACTGGTGTTGGCTTATAACCGTGGCGCTTTTCAAAAGCTTCGATTTCTTTTGACTTCATAGCGCGGCTCATAGGGCCGAAGCTTGAAGTGCCTTCGGTCAGTGCTGGTGGCGCAGTAGAAGAGCCCGCCGCCTGAATTTGGATGTTAACGCTTGGGTACATGCGCTTAAATTCTTCGCCCCAAAACGTCATCATATTTGCCAGAGTGTCAGAGCCAACCGATGATAAGTTGCCTGATAAACCGCTGACTTTTTCATATTCTGGTAAGTCATCGGTTGCTGCTGCCAGCGAGCTGAACATTAAAGTGCCCGCCGCGACTAAACCAGTTAATGTCTTGTTCAAAGTTGATTGAAACATGTTTTTCACCTCTGTGGGTTTTGTCTAACTTCAGAAAGTCGTTCTTCGATAATGCGTAGTTTAAGAACGTTTTATGACAGCTTTATGACAATGTGAAAAATTTATGACTTAATTAATCCGTGCGGCAGTTGAAAAGCAAAGCGACTGCCTTTGCCCGGTGTACTGCTTATGTCCAGTTGTGCGTTATGGTGTTCGACAGCTTGCTTAACGATAGACAACCCTAGCCCGGTTCCGCCACTGGCGCTGTTTCGGTCTTCATCGATGCGATAAAAACGTTCAGTCAGTCTCGGCAAATGCTGGGCCGGTATGCCTTTACCGTTATCGATCACGCTGAATTCAACGCCGCCCGAGGTCTCTTTCCAGCACACCTCTATTTCGCCGCCTTCCGGCGTGTAACGAATGGCGTTAGTAATCAGGTTCTGCATGGCACTGCGTAGTAACGATTCTTTGCCGTAAATATGAATGGGGTCGATATTAAACTGCAGCTTGTGCTGTTTCTGTTCGTTAAGGCGATGCGCTTCCGTTTGTAGCTGCTCCAGTAAAGCCGGCACATTCACTTCGTGGTCGAACACGTCGTCACTCGGAGTTTCCATGCGTGACAGTACGAGTAGTTGGTCGACTAAGTTGCCCATGCGGTCACTTTGCGCGTTCATATTTTCGACCGCTTTTTTCAGCATAGCCGGCGGCGTTTGTTCCGGCTCTTCCAGCATTTCCAGGTACCCCTGCAACACCGTCAACGGCGTTTTTAACTCGTGCGACACGTTGGCAACGAACTCACGACGCATTGAGTCCAGACGTTTAACTTGGGTGACGTCACGCGCCACCAGTAAGAACTGGTCTTCGCTGTACGGCATAATGCGAATTTCAATGTCGAGACTGTCGCGCACAGGAGAAGGAATAGTGAGAGCATCATCAAACTGACCTTTGCTGAGATACACCGAAAACTCCGGGTGACGAATAAGGTTAGACAGCCTTTGTCCGGCGTCGTCCGGCCAACGCAGGCCGAAGTAAAACTGTGCGAGTTTGTTGCTCCACAACAGCGAACCGTCGGCTCGAAACACAATAGCTGCGTCCGGTAGTGCTTCTGCCGCTTCCCGAAAACGTCTTAACAAGCGCGCCAGTGATTTACGACGCTTTTGGCTGCGGCGTTGCGAGCGATAAATGCCGTCATAAATATAGGACCAGCTACCCGGCGCTGATGGCGGCATTAAAGTACGACTTTGCCATAACCATTTAATGAGTTTTTGCTGATAAAAATAATGCCAGCAAACCAACCCCAGCAACGCAAATGTCAGCAGCGGCCAGAGAATATCGAACAACCAGCCGACAAAAATAAATGGCAGCAAAAAAAGCGCCAGATTGCGCAGCGACTGCCAGTTTGAATAGTCTCTGTCCATATCAAGCAGACCCGCTGTTAACGACTCGAGAAACGATAACCGACTCCTCGCACGGTCTGAATAAGGCGATCATAACCGTGGTCTGCCAACGCTTTGCGTAAGCGACGAATGTGCACATCGACGGTTCTGTCCTCGACGTAAACATTAGTGCCCCAAACGTGGTCTAGCAGTTGTTCACGGCTGTACACGCGCTCTGGGTGTGTCATAAAAAAGTGCAGTAGCTTGAATTCGGTTGGTCCCATGTCAACACTGTTGTCGCCAACCGAAATGCGGTGCGATACGGGGTCGAGCTTTAAGCCTTCAACTTCCAACGGCTCGTCTAACACCGTTGGTGCAACGCGTCTAAAAACGGCGCGCATGCGAGCCATGAGTTCTTTTGGCGAAAATGGTTTAGTTATATAGTCGTCAGCGCCGACTTCCAGACCTTTTATTTTGTCTTCTTCTTCGCCGCGGGCGGTCAACATAATAATAGGTATATTGCGGGTGAAGTCATCGCCTTTAATTTTTTTAGCCAGTTGAATACCTGAGCCGCCGGGGAGCATCCAGTCGAGCAATACCATGTCGGGGTATGGCTCGGCAATTTTACCGACAGCGGCGTCAAAATCATGAGCTTCGACTGCTTGATAGCCGTGTTGCTCCATAACAAAGCTCAACATCTCACGAATGGGGGCTTCATCTTCTACAATTAGAATTCTGCGCGACATGTATTTAGTCCCTTATTGGATCAGTTGAGCCAATTATTACTAAAGAATATGACATTTTTATGACCAGCGACACATTGCTGTAAGATTTCTTTTGTTTATGATGATTTTGGGTCTATTTGTCCAATATCGTTTCATTTATTGGACAAAAATACTGTGCAACGTCCAATAAATATGCTTTAATGGACATTAATATTGCATTAGCTGTCCAATAAAGTGAGTTTTATGACCATTCAAGCTGAATTAGAAGCTATACTTACATGTCTGGAAAGTATTGGACAGCCCTTGTCCATAGGTGCCTTGCAAAACCACCTAGCAGTCGACATGCCCAAAAAGACGCTACAGCGAAGGCTGAAAAAGCTGGTTGAACATGGACAAGTCATTGCTGACGGTGAGAAAAAAGCACGCACTTATCGCTTAGCACCCTATGGTATTGCCAGCTCTGTGGCTGAGCTGGCCGCTACAAAGAGTCGTGAGCTCAATGAAGAAGAGCATCAATATAATCAACACCCTATTTTTTCTGCAGAGTCCTTGACCAAGTTAGCCTACCTGGACACGCCCCCCTATGGCCGAACTAAAAGTACTTACCAACGGCAGTTAGTCGAGCAATATACTCCTAACAAGACTTTTTACGTGCCGTTGCCTGTGCGCACGAAACTTCACACAATGGGTAAGCGAGTTGACAAGGCGCTGGCTGCCGGGACTTATGCTAAAGAGATTGGACAAAAACTACTTATAGACTTGTCGTACAACTCCAGCCGTTTAGAAGGCAATACGTACTCTAAGCTCGACACTCAGAAACTGATAGAACAAGGGGTATCAGCAGAGGGTAAGGTTCATGAAGAAACCGTGATGATAATGAACCATAAGGAAGCGATCGAGTTTCTGATTGAAAATGCAGAAGATATAACACTCAGCTCTTTTACGGTTCGAAACATTCATTACTTGTTGTCTCAAGACTTACTGGCGAATCCTAAAGCGTGTGGAAGAGAGCGAGAGCTTGAAGTGACTATTGGGAAGTCGGCGTATACACCTCTCAGCAACCCTCACCAAATCAAAGAGCTATTAGCGCGCGTGTTGTTAAAAGCCGAGCAAATTAGCGACCCTTTTGAACAAAGCTTCTTTCTGCTAATGCATTTGTCTTACTTGCAGGCATTTGAAGATGTGAACAAAAGAACAGCCCGGCTTACCTGTAACATTCCATTTATAAAGGGCAACTTATGCCCGTTAAGTTTTACTGATGTGCCGCAAGAGGACTACTTTAAGGCTCTGCTGTATTTTTATGAAACTAATGAGTTGATGCCCGCTTTGGAGTTATTTGAGTGGGCTTATAAAAAGTCCTGCGAGCAATATGACGTGGTAAAAGAGTCCTTGGGTGATATTGATGCCTACCGCATTAAATACCGAGCGGCCAGAAAAGAAGCGATGGGACTGGTCATAAGAAATGACATTAGCGATGCAAAAATAAGTGCGTTTTTGAGCCGTTATTGCCATGACCACAATATTGAGCAGCCAGACAAGTTCATTGCTATGACAATAGCCGACTTAGAGCAATTACATGAAGGTGCAATTATCGGCTTAGGTATTACCGAAGCCATGTTTAAAGCCTGGAAACGGCAGTAATCGTAGCGGTAGCCGTTTCCGTTTTACGCCAAAAATTGCATTAATTCGTAGGTTAACGGCAGTGTGATAAAGGCCAGTAGTATGCCGTAGCCGACCATGGCTGCCGATAGCCGCGGCGCCAAACCCGCCATAATAGCAACGGCGCCAGCCGTTATCATAGGCGGCATAGCCGCTTCAAAGATGGTGACTTGAATCAGTGTGTTGTCAAAGCCAAAACTGAACAGCAGTAACATAGCCACTGCCGGCATGAGTACCAGCTTGGTTAACAAGCCAATGGCCAACGGTGTTTTACTGCCTTTGGGTAAACGGAACTTCAGTTGAAAACCCACGGCTATCATAATGACCGGCACTAACGTAACGGCTAATGACTCAATTAGGCGCTGAAAAACATCGGGGTAACTCAGACTTTTAGTTAACAGCGCCAGCACCAAAGCGATAAACGGCGGGAAAGTAATAATTTTTTTAAAAACACCTGCCACGGTCGGCTTTTCGTCTTGGTCTTTATAAAGCGCAATAATAACGGTTGAGTAAATGGCCAACCCGAAGAACGAGCCAAACTGGTCATAGAGCAAACCATAGGCAATAGCGTCGCTGCCGTAGAAGGCTTCTATCATGGGGAAGCCGAAGAAAGACGTGTTACCTAGCGGCACACAAACCAACAAGGCGCCGACAATTTCTTTGCGCCAGTTCAGTGCCCTGCCAATAAGGAAGATAAACACGGCACTAAACGCCAGCAGCACCCAGGGAATAATAACCGGAATAAGTAAGTCAGCGGAAAATTCCAGGCCTGGTACTTTGCTAAAAATAACGCCGGGTAACGCGGCATAAATAACGTATAAGTTAAGAACTTCGGCCGTGTTGTCGGGGCACTTCCCGGAGCGTTTTAGAATAAAACCAATAAGTAGGTAAAAGCCAAGTACCGCCAGGTTGGTCATATTAAGTACAGAGGTTGAGAATGACGCCTATAGTGTAGCCTGACCGAGGCGATCAGGCTACATTAGTCTGCTTTAGACGCTTACCAGGAAAAGTCGTGGCGAATGCCAACGGCGAAAAAGTCTTGCTCTGCGCCTGGTGTTGCACCACAACCACGGCTTTCGTAGGTAGCAATGTCACACTCACGACCGGTGTACCATGCGTACACACGAGTGTCGCCGGTGAAATGATAGTCAGCACCAAATGTGAACGAGGCGTCACTTTCACCGCTTTCGTCGACTGACTGGTACTGGCCTTTCAACACCCAGTTATGAATTGGGTAAGTCGCGCTCAGCAAGTAGCCGTCGCCGTCTTCCAGGCCGTTGGTACTTTCGAACTGCTGCAGCGCAGCGCCTAGTTTGAAGTCACCTAATTTGGTGTGGACGCTTAACTGTTCAGTGTCGTAACCGTCTACGTCGCGATCAACTGCGATAGCCGCATAGAATGGTGTTTTCTTCAGTTTGTCGTCACCGTACAACACACCCATTGAGACGCCGTCTTCCTGCGCGTCATTTCCGGAAGCGATGTAAGTGATACCAAAAGTGAAGTTGTTATAGGTTGGCGAGTAATAGGTTACCGTGTTGTCCGGGCGTTCCTCACCAACGAATAAGCTTTTTAGGTCTGCTTCGTAGTCTTTAAACGCGTCGATAGAGCCTTGCGAGTCCTTCAGGAAGGTATCGTAACGGCCAATCATGACTTCACCAAAGTTACCGCGCAGGCCAACAACTTGGTTACGATTAGTTACCGCATCTTTGTCGTCGCTGGAGTCTGCCAGATCAACGCCAAATTCAAGCTGATAAAATACCTCCAAGTCGCTCTTAAGCTCAGCCGCGCCTTTAAAACCGAAGCGCGACGCGTTACTGACTACTTCGGCTTCAGCACCGTCACCAGTGTCATTACTTTGTAAAGACACATTGGCACGACCATAAACGGTCAAGGTGCCATCATCGTTCGCAAATGCTGGAAACGTGGCACCTGCAATTAACAACGCAATTAAAGACTTTTTCATAGAACCCTCATTAACTCATTACTAAACTGCCTAATTCTTAACCGCATTATCGACACGATAAGAATTATTGCAGTTATTTTTCTGCCATGAGTCAATTCTATGTCTTTTTTGTTACATCTTTATGACAGCTATAAGTCAATTAACGAAGCCAACTGCTCCTTTTGTCGATATTGCGCTTTCGCGTACTTTAACCACTGCTTTGCAGCAGATGCTGTTTTTTCATATTCGCTTGCCTGTTCAAAGGCTTGTAGCGCCAGCTTGTAGTCTTTTAAATTTAACGCCGCCATTCCTTCTACTAAATGCAAATGTCCCGGGTTCGATACCTGGCCTTTATTACGGCTGCGTTCAACGTACTTAATGGCTTGGTCATTATTGTTCAGGTTTAAATGCAGTTGTGCAATTTGCGCGGCAAAGTCGCCATGGTCGACCTGCTCTGATGCTTTCTCATAGGCCTGAATGGCTAATTCATACTCTTTTGCCTGAGCGTAGGCCTGCGCTATGAATTTCAGATTATCAACATTGGCTTCGACCACACCCTTTTGCATGGCGTTGCTTAATGTCTCTGCTGCTTTAAACGGCAGTTCATTAAAGTAGTACGCTTGTGCGAGCTGACGCCAGTCGCTGGCTTTTTCAATAAAACCCTGCTGATTCGCTGCTTCCAGAACCGCTAATTGCTTTTTGTCCTGCTCTAACTGCGCGTAGACACCCGCCAGTTGCAGCCAGTATTCCGGTTTACTGTAGTCAGTGACCAGGCGTTCCATGACTTTGGCGACTTGTTCAGTTTGTTCCAGTTCATAGTGCAGTGCACGTTTGAGTATTAACCAGTTTTCGTCGGGCGTTTTCTTGTTGGCGTCTGCATTAGCAATGGCTTTATCAATGAGCGGCAGCGCTTTATTAAAGTCTCCCGACTGATAAAAGGCTTGCGCTTTTAATACCCAGGCTTTGCCCAATTCGTCTTGTTCAGCCAACGCTTCCCAGCGCCCCAGAAATTCTACAGAACGTTGATACTGACCTTCGCTTAACGCCAGTTGAGCCAGGCTGAACAGGGTACTTTTTTTGAGCGACTCGGGAATTGGCGATTCATTCACAACTTTCTCGAAATAGTTAATGGCCTGGCCTATTTGATCCTGCTCGTAATACATAAAGCCGTAGAAGTTCCAGAGCATGGCACGTTCATAACTGTTCATACTGTCGGCTTTGCCTTCAATGTCTGACAGTATGCTGAGCCCTTGCTGAACATTACCGTTGTCGGCTTGTTCCTGCGCCCGTGCCAGCTGACCATATACTTTTTCGCGCAGTGCTGGCACACGCTCTGTTTGTTGTGCAAGAAGGGGCTGCGTTAATGCTATCCAGCCACTTAAGGCGGCAATAACCACAAATTTCATGTTCATAAGTCACCCAATTAGTTCATTTCGAAGGTCATACGGTTTCTGACTCCGTCAACTTCAACCGCTTCACCATCAATGACCCGTGGTTTGTATTTGAATTTCAGCACCGCATCCATGGCGGCCTGATCAAAAATGCCTTCCGGCTCGGCCTCAACAACGACAGGATCGCGCACTGAACCTTGTTTGGTCACAGTAAATTCCACCACCACATAACCTTCAATGCCGCGCTGTAAAGCACGTCGAGGGTAAGCCGCCTGCACTTTCACAATAGGCAGGTATTCGCCGTCGCTGGCTTGCAATGACATACCATTACCAATGTCTGCACCGGCATCCATACTGGCCGAGAAGTCATAACCTGAGCCGCTATCCGCATCGGCAATGTCGTTGTCCATTTGCGGTTGCGGCAAGTCTTCGGGCGGCTGTTCAGGCTCTGGTGGGCGCTCGGGCTTACGCTCTTTTTCCTGCACTTCTTCAGGCTCTGGTGTGCGCACAAAGTCCAGCACACTGCCTCGCGGCGGCTCGCTCATTGCCCCTTCGCCACCGCTTATTAGCGACTGCATTAAGTAAAACAGCCCAATAGTGACAAACGCGGCGACCAATAATGCTGCCAAAAGTCTCATTGCGGGTTACTCTTCGTCAGTTGCAACAGATACGTCATACACACCAGCGGCTCGCGCTGCGTCCATTACTTTAATGAGGACACGTGTGTTGGACTCTTCGTCAGCCTGAATCACCACAGAACCTTGCGGGTTCTCCGCATACAAGCGCTCGATATTAGCCTGTACTGCACGCACATCAACCTGACGTTTGTTTATCCAAATTTCGTTGTTGTCACTAATAGCAACCAGTATGTTGGCACGGTTCTTTTGCACTGCTGTTGCCGCGTCAGGGCGGTTGACGTCGATACCCGCTTCTTTGACAAAAGACGCGGTAACAATGAAGAAAATCAGCATGATGAACACCACATCCAGCATGGGCGTCATGTCGATGTTGCTCTCTTCTTCTTCAATTAAGTTGGCAAAATGCTGTTTCATAGTTGTTTCCTCAGCCTCACCTTAGTGACGCTCTAAAAGTATTTTGTCTTCCAGCTTCATGCGCTCGCGACGGGTGGTGCGCTGTAACCAGGTGGCGGCGAATACGCCGGACAGTGCGCCAACCATGCCCGCCATTGTCGGGATAGTGGCTTTTGATACGCCCGATGCCATCGAGCGGGCGCTACCGGTACCTGTTACCGCCATAACGTCGAACACTTCAATCATGCCGGTCACGGTGCCCATGAGCCCTAATAAAGGACACAAGGCAACCAGAGCTTTAATGACCGGCAAATTGCCGCCCAGTGCCAGACTGACTCGTGAAATCATTGCCTGACGAATTTGCTCTGCGTTCCAGGACGACTTGTCTTCACGTTGCTGCCAGCGCTTAAGCGTGTCTTTAACACGCGCACGATGCCCTTTCAGGTAGTAAAAAATGCGCTCGAGAATCATTAACCACATACTAAAAATGAGGATTCCGATGACCAGCAGGACTTGCCCGCCGGCCTCGATGAAATCTCTAATCGCATTATTAAACTCGATGAGAAATAACACGGTTACTCTCCTCGCTCTGAGCGCTCCGCAATAATGCCGGACGCCTGCTCCTGCAATATGTGAATCAGGTTTTTACTGCGAGTGTGTAAGGTGGCAAACAATAAGGTCATAGGTATTGCGACCACCAAGCCGAGTACGGTTGTGACCAGGGCTTGTGAAATACCACCTGCCATCAGTTTCGGGTCACCTGTGCCGAACAGCGTTATCGCCTGGAAGGTATTGATCATACCGGTCACGGTACCCAACAGACCCATCAGCGGTGCGACCACAGAAATGATTTTGATGAACGTCAGGTTGCGCGTAATTTTCGGCACTTCGCGCAAGATACCTTCACTGAGCTTCAACTCCAGCGTTTCGGTGTCGGCTTGCGGGTACTTGTCCTTAATAAGCATGACTCGACCCAGCGGGTTGTCCTGACTTGGCTTGTCTTTCTTAAGCTGACGCTTCACTTTGTTGCCCAGTAGCATCAGTGATACAAAGCGCTCTAACGCGAACAGCAAGCCAATAGCACCCAAAGCAAGAATGATGTAACCCACGGTACCGCCTTGGTCGATACGCTCACCTAAGCTTGGTGCCTGAACTAATAAACCAAGAATTGAGCCGCCTGTTGGGTCAACGCCGAATGTGACAATGCCACTGTCGGTTTGCTGGATATTTTCAGCAGTGTCCAGATAGCGACCTGAGGGTTGGCGTACCAGCTCAGCAACAGATCCGGTTGAGCTCATGCGCTCTAAATACTTGCCATTTGAAACCAGGTTGAAAGCACCAACACGAACGACTTCTTGTTCAGCTTTGTCGCCGTTGGCTGCTGTCACCTCAGTCGTGAATTCAGCGACTTTACCCGACTCGGTCATTTCCTTTTGCAGGGCAAACCAGACACTTTCAATGTCTTCAATAGACGCCAGTTTAGACGACGAGCTCATGTTTTCTGCTAGCTCCTCAAGCGCATCTGAACGGCCCGGGTACTGCGCTGAAATAACCGAGTTGTCGAACTTGCCTGAAGCATCATTAGCAACCTGCTGCAGCACACCAAACAGCTCTTTGAGTGAGCCCATGCGCTGAGTCAGAGTGTCGCTTAAGTTGCCTAAATCGACTTCGTTCTGTTCAAAGTTAGTTTCCAGTTGCTCGGCGCGTTGCTCCAATTGGTTTCTTTGAGCAATCGCGTCTTCGAGCATGGCTTTTTGCTCTTGCTCTTTTTCGCGGAAACGCTGCTCGCGTTGCTTATTACTCTCTGACTGCGAGAACTTACCCTGCTCCAACTGCTGTAACAGCTGGTCTAAGTTAATTGGGTCTTGCGGCAGCGGCGCGGCGAGTGCAGCGCTTGAGGTCGCTGCCAGCGCAATAACTGAGAACCACTGAACAATTCGTTGTGTTAATTTCATTGGTGCGACTCCTTATTGGCCAGCGGCGCTGTTTGTGGCGGCTTTGTTAGCAAAAACGGGCATCATCAGCATGTCCGGTGCTAACTGTTTTCGGGCTATGCGGATAGCTTCTTCAACGGCTGGTAAGTGCTTACTATCAAGTTCTTGCCAGTTGCGTTCCTGCTGATTCCAGATACCCAGGTGCTGACCGTCGCGGGTTTTATAAATAAGCGCTACCCGACCAATGCGCAGGAAAGTGACGTCTTGCTGCTGTCCATTAATTTCATGCTCTGCGGTGTAGGCTTCAATGTTGCGGCCGTAGTCTGCTTCTATTTGATAAGCTTCCATAACACGGCGGAACTTTTCAGAAACGTCGACGTTGGCGCGCTCCATCAGGTCGTTTAATTGCACTAAACGCTCGTTACGCTCGGTTTCAAGGAACGGAACGTCCAGTTCAACAAAAGACTCGAGCGAGTCGATCATGCGTAACATCAGCGGAGTAATTTGACGCTCGACATAACTGACCTTGTCTATTGAATCATTGATGTCTTGCTTTTCCTGTTGTTGGTTACCAATTTGCTGCTCAAGCTGTGCGGTATACACTTTTAAACCATCAATTTCCTTCATGATGCGTTTATACTGTTGCAAACGCTCTTGCATGTTGTCTGAAATTTGGTCAATGGTCAGTTGTGACTGACGCGCAGACTGGTTAATTGAAGAGGCTTCTTCAACAACAGGCTCAAGTTTGTCCTGCTCTTGTATTGGAGCTGCGTACGCCGCAGTTGTCAGCGCTGGTAAAAAAAGCGCAGAGCTTAAAACGAAAGCGCCAGCGGAGGTAATGAACTTCATAAGTTATAACCCTTGTGAATTAATTTGTGGCAACTTTAGTGAGTTTTAGTGACAGCTTAATGACCAAAATGTGTCAGTTTTATGTCAATTGCTTAGGGCTGGGCGCTTTGCTTTATTGCGTTATGGGTAGCAATGATTTAGTTTAAGGTCATATTGACAAAAAATTTACACACACCTCTTTTATATGGCCATCAAAAGTATTTCATCATCGCTGCTGACACGGGTTCTGTCCGTTTACTTTGTGCTGACGCTTATTGTCACTGCAGTACAAATTGGTGCGGAATACTTTGATACCAAGCGCATACTGATTGCCGAGCTGCAAAACCAGCAACGAACCTTTAATGGGTCTTTGACGCGCTCACTTTGGGAATTTAATAGTGACCAAATTGACAGTATCGCCGACGGCCTTATTGGCATTCCGGCTATTGCCGGAGTATTGATTCGCGACGACGCCGGTAATATTTTGGTTCAGTTGGGTGAAACCTCAGAAATATCTGACTTGCCCGAAGAAGCCAGTGAAGGAATTCTGCTTCCTGAGCGTAACGGTATTTTTGGCTACCACAACTCGCTCATTTTCGAGTTTTCCGGGCATTCCACCAAGGTCGGCGACGTTAGCCTGTTTTCAACGCGAGACATAGCCATAGACCGAATTAAAGTCAGTTTGGGCTTTATTATTGGTAACGCGCTTATAAAGAGTACCTTTTTAATTATTCTGTTTACGGTCGCATTCAGCCGCATGTTGAGCCGCCCGCTCAATGACTTAACTCAGCAAATAAAGAGTTTCCGCCTGGATAACCTCGAGCGCTCCCGCATTCGCTTAAAAGACCAACACAATAACGAGTTGGTACTTATTGAGCAGGCGTATAATCAGTTACTCGATAACATTGAAGAATATCAGGCTGACCTGGAACGCACACAGAATAAACTGAAAGCGGCAAACCGACAGCTGGATGAACAAAATGCGATTTTAGAGCAGGAGGTGGCCCGCAAAACCTCTCGCCTCAGCCAGGTGATGCTGGATCTGGAGCAGCGCAAAAACGAACTGGAAATGCGACAGGAAAAACTCGAAAAAGAGATTAGCCAGCGTCGTACTATGGAAAACACGCTGCGTCAGTCTAACCAGCGGCTTGAGTCGTCGTTGAACCACTTACGCGAAACCCAGCAACAACTCATTGAGTCGGAAAAAATGGCCTCGCTTGGTGGCCTTGTGGCGGGTATTACGCACGATGTGAATACACCTATTGGTATTAGTGTCACAGCAGCTTCTTACCTGCGAGAAAAACTGGATTCGCTGGATTCGGCTTTGACCAATAAAGAACTGACACAGCAACAATTACAAAAGTTTATAGAAGAAGGCAGAGAAAGCCTCAGCTTACTGGATAACAACCTGCATCGAGCCTCTGATCTTATCAGTAGCTTTAAGCAGGTAGCGGTCGACCAGGCGTCTGACGCCATTCGCGATATAAATGTGAAACGCTACATAGAAGAGCTGATTCAGTCGCTGCAACCGCACTTAAAGAAAACCAAGCATAAAATAGAATTGAACTGTGCCGACGATTTATTTATTCGTTGCCCGGCGGGTGCGCTGTCGCAAATATTTACCAATTTAATTTTAAACTCATTACGTCATGCCTTCGACGGCATTGAGCAAGGTACCATGATCATTGATATTGAGCTGCGCGACAGCGAGCTTCATGTTGTTTATAAAGACGACGGCAATGGTCTTTCAGAAGACGCTTTAACCAAGCTCTTTAACCCATTTTTCACCACTAAGCTCAATGACGGTGGTAGTGGTTTGGGAACTCATATTGTACGCAACCTGGTTACCCAAACCCTGCAGGGCGATATTGACGCCACCAGTCAACCGGGTGAAGGGCTGACTTACACCTTTTCATTTCCTGTACAGGTTTTAAACTGACACAGACGCCGTTAGTCGATACAATTCAGGGTTTCTAATGCCGGACAGGAACCCTTATTTATGTGGTTTAAAAACCTTCGCTTTTATCATTTCAGTGAAAATTTCTCGTTACCCGAAAACTTTGAAGAGCAGCTTGCGGAGCACAGCTTTCACCCTTGCTCTCGCACTGAGCAAAGCAGTTTTGGCTGGTTCTCTCCCTTTGGCCCAGACAACGAGACGTTAACCCATAGCGTCGGTAACTGCTGGTTACTCTGCGCTAAGCGAGAAGAAAAAGTGCTTCCCAGCACGGTTGTTAACGCTCAACTCGATGAAAAAGTCCGTCAGATTAGTGAAGCCGAAGGCCGCTCTGTGCCGCGCAAAGAAAAACAAAACTTAAAAGAAGACTTAATTCATCAGTTATTGCCACAGGCGTTTAGCCGTTTTCGCTTAAGCTGGGGCTACATTGATTTAGACCGTCAATTTATTGCGGTTGACGAGTCCGCCGCGAATAAAGCGGAAGATTTTCTTGGTTTATTGCGAGGTTCGGTAGGCTCTTTACCTGTCAGACCTTTCAGCCCGTCTGAAGCCGTTGAAGTGTACTTGACCGACTGGCTGCAAAAACAAGACATTCCTGCACCTTTTGAACTGGGCGACGAAGCAGAGCTGCGTTCACCTCAGGCCGACGGTGGCATCATTCGCTGTAAACAGGAAGACCTGACTCGTGACGACATTCAGGCTCATTTAACTGCCGGTAAGCAAGTGACTCGGTTAGGTTTGGTGTGGCAGGAAAACTTGGAGTTTATTCTTGAAGCCGATATGGCACTAAAACGTGTTAAACCAACCGACGTACTGCTGGACGCAAAAGATGATTTGGTAGACCCAACCCCGGAAGAGAAAGTGGATGCCGACTTTGCACTAATTAGCGGCGAAGCCGGGCAGCTATTTGATGATTTGAAAAAGGCGTTTGAGTAACGCGAGTTAGCCAAATAAGTCCAGCACCTGGTGGTAAGACTCTTGAGTCGAGTCTTGCTGCCAGAAGTCCGCGCTTTCAATAACCCCTCTTACTTCATACTCCACCACAGTAACATTTTGTTTTTTACCGGCATTGTTCCCCGTGAGTAAGCTGGCTAAATGCACAATGTCGCAATAGTTAACGGTAATGGCGTCGTCGAGGTTGGTACGTCCTTTATCGTAATGTAGTGGCACCTGCACCAAGTTTGGTGTGAACTGCCAGTATTTCAAAATATTGGTGCCTAGCGGCGAACTTAGCTGTGAAATACATTCGTTAATAAACGTTGGGTTGGCAAAGCTGTCCTCAAATTCACTGGCCATTCTTAGAATAGGTGTTACCCCTATTCTGGATACCATGCCTGCCAGCAGAGAGACGTCCTGATGCAGCCGGTGCCCTATTCCGCGGCGTTGGAGGTCTTTCGTAATAACCACCGACGCTGCTGCAATTTGCCGACTTTCCTTAATGTATTGCTCTGAGAACATCTTCACAATGTCGTTGTCGGGTTTAAACACCTGCTCCATTGCCATTGCAAAAGCCAGCGTGCGAATTCGACGCATGCCAATACGTGTTAACGCCTGCATCAGGCTTTCTGCTTTATTACGACCACCCAGGTAAGCGCTGTTTGCCAGTCGTATTAACCGGGCTGACAATACCGCGTCTTGCTGAATGATATGCGCCAGGTCGTGCAAATTACAGTCAGGATCGAGCGTAGCGTTACGCACTTGCTCCGCCGTTTTCGGTAGCCCCGGCAGGGTGAGTTCGTCACGCTGCAACCGTTCATCAATGAGTAAGTAAAGCGCATTCTGCGATGCCATTGAGGGATCCTTTTTTATAGTTATTCTATTGCTTCTAGTCAGGCATAGAAGTAGATTAACAGAACTTTCCAACAACTCAATTTTACAAAAGTATCATTATGAAAAAATCTGCATTTTTTATTGCGCCGCTGGCGCTTGCTATAGCCGCCTGCGGTCAACAAACAACCACTGAGAGTACCGAAACCGCGGCTCCGAAAAGCTACCAATTGGTTGAAGGAAAAGAGCAAAGACTCGATATTTACACGCCATATGAATTGACCAGTGACTTATCACACTTGTCCAGCGACCAGAAGAAAATGATCAGCCTGCTTATTGATGCGTCGAAAATAATGGATGATCTGTTCTGGCAGCAAGCTTTCCCAGGCAGCAAAGACGAGCTGCTGGCTCAGGTTGAAGAACAGGCTAAAGAATTCACGGTAATTAACTACGGCCCGTGGGATCGCCTTAATAACAACCAACCCTTTTTAACCGGCTTTGACGATAAGCCTGAAGGCGCTAACTTCTACCCGGAAGATATGACCAAGGTCGAGTTTGAAAATGCGGACCTTGCTGACAAAGACAGCCTTTATACATTATTGCGTCGTGATGAAAACGGCGACTTAATGACGCTTCCTTACTCTGAAGCGTTTAATGATTCACTGACTGAAGCGGCGGAGTTACTGCGTCAAGCCGCTGAACTTGCGGAAAGCGAAGACTTTGCGAAGTATTTGCGCCTGCGCGCCGATGCGTTTTTAAGCAACGAGTATCAGCCGTCTGATATGGCCTGGATGGACATGACCGACAACGATGTTGATGTGGTTATTGGCCCTATCGAAAACTACGAAGACCATTTGTACGGCTACAAAACCGCGTTTGAGTCTTACGTATTGATTAAGGACAAAGCCTGGAGTGAGCGCTTAGCTAAGTACGCTGAGTACCTGCCTGAGTTGCAACGTGGCTTGCCGGTTGAAGACGCTTATAAAGCAGAAATGCCGGGCGCCAATGCTCAACTGAATGCCTACGACGCGGTTTACTATGCCGGTCACTCCAATGCGGGCAGCAAAACTATTGCGATAAACCTGCCGAATGACGAAGAAGTTCAGCTGGAAAAAGGCACTCGCCGCTTACAGCTGAAAAATGCCATGCAGGCTAAGTTCGATAAAATTCTGGTGCCTATTGCCGAGCAGCTAATTGTTCCGGAGCAGCGCGAGAACATTACATTTAATGCGTTCTTCGCCAATACCATGTTCCATGAAGTGGCCCACGGCCTGGGTATTAAAAACACGCTGAATGACAAAGGCACCGTGCGTTCGGCATTGAAAGAACACGCTTCTGCGCTGGAAGAAGGTAAAGCCGATATTCTGGGACTTTACATGGTGACTCAGCTGTTTGAACAAGGCGTTTTAGCCGAAGGTGAGCTGGAAGACTATTACACCACCTTTATGGCCAGCATTTTCCGTTCAGTGCGCTTTGGCGCATCCAGTGCCCACGGCAAAGCCAACATGATTCGTTTCAACTACTTCGCCAATGAAGGTGCCTTCAAGCGCAATGAAAAAGGCCAATACGCCATTGATATGGACAAAATGCGTGCCGCCATGAACAGCCTTTCAGAAAAAATTCTGACACTGCAAGGCGACGGTGACTACAACGGAGTGGCTGAACTGGTTGCAACCTTAGGCGTTGTCAGCCCACAGCTCAAAGCCGACCTCGACAAACTCGCCGACGCCGGCATCCCGGTTGACGTCACCTTCAAACAAGGCAAAGACGTACTGGGCCTATAGAGCGGGTGGAGGGATTGAACCACGAGCGCTGAGGTCCATTCCCCCACACGACCAATGGTAGATAGGGCCGGTTGCTCACTTGTAAGCGTTACGAGTGTTGAACCTCCTGTGGCGGAGTGTCGAAGGCCAAGGATGGCCTTCGTCAAGCGTTCATGGATGAACTCGTAGCGTCTCCGCCACAGGAGGTTCAATGCTCAAGCGAAACAAGTGACAACCGGCCCTCCTCCCAGCTTGGCTATTGCGCAGTCAATATATTCGGTATAACATATATATGGAATATCGAATATATGGTATTACCTGATGACGAAAGTTTTGTTTCTGTGTACGGCGAATTCTGCGCGGTCTTTGATGGCGGAGCCTATTTTTCGGCAGTTTGCTGGTGATGACTTTGAGGTTGCCAGTGCGGGTACTGAGCCGACACAACCTGAACCGGGAGCTTTAGCGGCATTAGAGCACTTGGGTGTTGAAACTGATGGACTGCACTCAAAAGCGCTTGATGAAATTGATCTCAATAGCTTTGATTACGTGATAAGCCTGTGTGATCGAGCTCGCACCGAGTGCCAGACTTTATGCGGCGATCAGCATTTCATTGCCTGGGACTTCCCCGACCCGGTGACCAGCAAAAAAACGGATGCTTTTAAGAAAACGGCGCACGAATTAAGCGAGCGTATAAAGATGCTGTTGCTGATTTTACGCAAGAAAAGTGATCGGCCGCAGCTGTTTGATGCACCACATGAGTTCTTCAAAATTATGGCTGACCCCCTGCGCTTGAAAATGATTCTAATGCTGCAACACCATGGCGAGTTATGTGTTTGCCAGTTTGTCGATGCCACTGGTATGTCACAGCCCAAAGTGTCGCGGCATTTGACGCAGCTGCGCGAATACGGCTTATTAGCCGACCGTAAAGATCAGCGCTGGGTGTACTATCGAATAAACCCGGCCCTACAAGACTGGATGGCGACTATGATTAAAACCACGGCGGCTTATCACGCGTCGTTAATTCCTCAACAGGTCAAGGATGTCGATAATGGGTGTGTTTGAACGGTTTCTATCGGTTTGGGTGGCGTTGGCGATTATTGCAGGAACCTTACTGGGCAATGTCTTCCCGGCAATTTTCGAAGTTCTGTCAGGTATTGAGTTTGCGCAGGTTAACCTGATTATAGCGGTACTGATATGGCTGATGATTTATCCGGTGATGGTGCAGGTAAACTTCGAATCTATTACACAAATTGCTAAAGAGCCCAAGGGGCTTATTCTAACCGTCGTTATTAACTGGCTGGTAAAACCCTTCACCATGGCGCTGGTTGGCTGGCTGTTTTTCAAAGGTGTATTTGCTGACTTCATTCAGCCAGAAACTGCGAACGAGTACTTGGCCGGAGTCATTCTACTCGGTGTTGCGCCGTGTACGGCTATGGTTTTTATCTGGAGTCAGCTGACCAAAGGCGATGCCAGCTATACGCTGGTGCAGGTGTCGGTCAACGACGTCATTATGATTTTTGCCTTCGCCCCTATTGCTGCCCTGCTGCTGGGTATTACCGATATTATTGTGCCCTGGCAAACCTTGCTGTTAAGTGTTGGCTTATACGTCGTGGCACCCCTTATTGCCGGGCTGTTAACGCGCCAGCGGCTAAAGAGCAAAGCAACATCGAAGCAGCATAATGTCGACTCTGCACTGCAGGCCTTTGATGCACGCATGAAGCCCTGGTCCATTGTCGGCTTACTGCTAACCGTAGTGCTGCTGTTTGGCTTTCAGGCAGAGGTGTTACTCACACGTCCACTGGACATTGCCATGATAGCAACCCCGTTGCTAATTCAAACTTACGGCATTTTTGCTATCACTTTTATTATCGCGTTGCTGATTAAGTTGCCTTATAGAATTGCGGCTCCGGCCTGCTTGATTGGTACCTCAAACTTTTTCGAACTGGCGGTAGCCGTCGCTATTTCATTATTTGGTTTGCAGTCCGGCGCCGCACTAGCCACGGTTGTTGGTGTACTGGTAGAAGTACCGGTGATGCTCTCTTTAGTCTGGTTCGCTAATAAGACGAAACACTGGTTTAAATCATGAATGCTAAAACCCTTTAGATATAGAAGGGGGAGTTTGTTGTCTTGTAAGCGTTATGAGTGTTGAAGCTCCTGTGGCGGAGTGTCGAAGGCCAAGGATGGCCTTCGTCAAGCGTTCATGGATGAACTCGTAGCGTCTCCGCCACAGGAGGTTCAATGCTCAAGCGAAACAAGACAGCAAACTCCCCCAAAGCCCTATAACGGGCAGATAAAAGATACATAAGGAGTCTTTTATGACGATTAAGGTTGGAATTAACGGTTTGGGTCGTATTGGCCGTCTCGCTTTGCGCGCGGCTTGGGACAACCCTGAGCTGCAGGTTGTTCAGGTAAATGACCCGGGGGCTGATGCGGCAACCTTTGCGCATTTGCTGAATTTTGATTCGGTGCACGGTCGCTGGGGATATGAAGCTGAGGGTCTGGACGACGCCATTCAAATTGGCGGGGAGCGAATTGCTTTTTCGCAGCACAAAACCATTGCCGACAACGACTGGAGTGGTTGCGATGTGGTGCTGGAAGCCTCCGGCAAGATGAAAACCGTGAAGGTGCTCAACGATTACCTGTCACAAGGCGTAAAACGAGTTGTCGTATCAGCTCCGGTCAAAGAGCCCGGCGCTTTGAATATTGTGATGGGCGTTAATGACCACCTTTACGAGCCTGAAAAACATCAAATAGTCACTGCTGCATCTTGCACCACCAACTGTCTGGCTCCGGTAGTCAAAGTACTGCAGGACAAAATTGGTATTAAACACGCGTCAATTACCACTATTCACGATTTGACCAACACCCAAAGCATTCTGGACGCGCCGCACAAAGACTTACGTCGAGCCCGTGCCTGCGGTATGAGCTTAATCCCGACGTCTACTGGTTCGGCAACGGCTATTGTCGAGATTTTCCCGGAGCTTAAGGACAAGATTGACGGCCATGCGGTTCGCGTACCCCTTGCTAATGCGTCGTTAACCGACTGTGTATTCGAAGTCGAAAAGGCCACTTCGGTGGAAGAGATCAACGGCTGGATGAAAGAAGCCGCAGAAGGTGAGCTAAAAGGCATTCTGGGTTACGAAGAGCGACCGTTAGTGTCGATAGATTACAAAACCGACCCGCGCTCAAGCATCATCGATGCGCTGTCCACCAAGGTCATTAACAGTACCCACGTTAAGATCTATGCCTGGTATGACAACGAGTGGGGTTATGCCAACCGCGCGGTTGAACTGGTCGAAAAGGTCGGGTAATGCTGAGTCAGCTGTCGCCGGCAATACGCCAATATTTAATTGTTACCGGTAATTACTGGGCCTTTACCCTGACTGACGGCGCGCTGCGCATGCTGGTGGTGCTGCACTTCCACCAGTTGGGTTACAGTGCGCTGGAAGTGGCTATGTTGTTCCTGTTCTACGAGTTTTTCGGCATAGTCACTAACCTGTTTGGGGGCTGGCTGGGGGCTCGATGGGGACTCAACCGGACCATGAATATTGGGCTTGGTATACAAATTGTGGCACTCGCCATGCTGCTGGTGCCCAGTTCTATGCTTACTGTTATTTGGGTGATGGCGGCTCAGGCGCTGTCCGGTATTGCCAAAGATCTCAATAAAATGAGTGCCAAAAGCACCATTAAGCTATTGGTGCCGGATGACAAACAGGCTCAACTATACAAGTGGGTTGCCATACTCACTGGTTCAAAAAACACCTTAAAGGGCGTTGGCTTTTTCCTGGGTGGCTTGTTGCTGACGTTAATTGGCTTCCAGGGTGCGGTGCTCGCCATGGCGGTTATGCTCAGCCTGGTCTGGATAGCCAGTTTAATTTTTCTGAAAAAAGAATCGGGCAAAGCTAAGTTCAAGCCTAAATTCAAAGACATTTTATCTAAAAGCCATCCGATCAATATTTTATCGGGTGCCCGTTTTTTACTCTTTGGTGCGCGCGATGTCTGGTTTGTGGTGGCCTTACCGGTGTTCTTAGCCAGCCAGCTGGACTGGAACCACTGGCAGGTCGGCAGCTTTTTGGCCTTGTGGGTTATTGGCTACGGGTTTGTGCAAAGCATTGCGCCTAAATTCACGAGAAATGGTGATAACGTACCAAAAACTCAGGCGGTAGTATGGAATGCGTTACTGACGCTGAGTCCACTTGCGTTAACCCTGGCGCTTTGGCAACAATTGCCGGTTGCCCAAAGCATTATTATTGGTTTAGGACTGTTCGGCATTCTGTTTGCCATTAATTCATCCTTACACAGTTACCTAATTGTTTCTTATTCACGGGCCGACGGTGTGTCTTTAGACGTTGGTTTTTACTACATGGCGAATGCGGCTGGGCGTCTGCTGGGCACCATTTTATCGGGTTGGGTGTATCAACAATGGGGGCTGGTTGCTTGCCTAATGATATCAACGCTGCTATTGCTATTATCCACGGCTGCAATTAGCTTTTTGCCCGAGCGGGAGCAGCATCGCGTCTGATATGTCAGGCTACGCCGATGTGGAAAGCACTTGTAGTTGGCACATTTTATGCTAAAATTCGCGCTCTTTTTTTGACCAGCCTCAAACCATAAGGAGCCACCTACGTGCTGACGCGTATTACGCCACCCTAACCGTCACTTCCCTGTCACAGGTGCGCAGGCTGTTCACTGCTTTTCTGGCCATTCCGGCCACTTATTACTTTATTGTGTTTAAAAATTTGGTGTCATTTAACTATGTTGAAGTCTATCCAGCAGAACTGGTTTTCTAATATACGTGGTGATTTGCTCTCAGGTATTGTCGTTGCTCTAGCGCTAATTCCTGAAGCTATCGCATTCTCTATCATTGCCGGCGTTGATCCGAAAATAGGCTTGTACGCGTCGTTCTGTATTGCGGTTGTTATCGCATTTACCGGCGGGCGTCCGGGGATGATATCTGCCGCAACAGGCGCTATGGCGCTGCTTATGGTCACCCTGGTCAAAGACCACGGGCTTGAGTACCTGCTAGCCGCCACTCTGTTGACCGGTGTGCTGCAGATAATTGCGGGCTACCTCAAGTTAGGGGACCTCATGCGCTTTGTCTCGCGCTCGGTGGTGACAGGCTTTGTGAATGCCCTGGCTATTTTGATATTTATGGCACAACTGCCCGAGCTGACCAATGTCACCTGGCATGTGTATGCAATGACGGCGGCTGGCCTGGCTATTATTTACGGCTTTCCTTACATTCCGGTTATCGGAAAAATTTTACCATCTCCGTTGGTTTGTATTGTTTCTTTAACCATTGTTGCCGTGTTCTTAGGCTTAGACATTCGCACCGTTGGTGATATGGGCGAACTGCCGGATGCCCTGCCGATATTCTTATGGCCTGACGTTCCATTAAACTTCGAAACATTAGCAATCATTTTCCCATACTCTGCGGCACTTGCCGTTGTCGGTATTCTTGAGTCACTAATGACAGCAACCATTGTTGACGACTTAACCGACACGTCCAGCGACAAAAACCGTGAATGTAAAGGTCAGGGTATTGCCAATATAGGCTCTGGATTACTCGGCGGCATGGCAGGTTGTGCCATGATTGGTCAGTCGATTATTAATGTGAAGTCGGGTGGTCGTACGCGCTTATCTACACTGGTTGCGGGTATCTTCCTGCTTATCATGGTTTTGGTATTGGACAATATTTTAATACAAATACCCATGGCTGCTTTGGTTGCTGTCATGATCATGGTCTCCATTGGTACCTTTAGCTGGAGCTCTATCCGAGACTTAAAGAAGCATCCGCTATCGACCAATATCGTTATGGTGAGCACCGTTGCTGTCGTTGTCGCAACGCACAACCTGGCGTTAGGTGTATTAGTCGGCGTATTGCTTGCCGCTATGTTCTTTGCCAATAAAATCGGGCACTATCTGTACATTACGTCAGACATCGATGCCGACGGCATAAAACGCACATACCGTGTTATTGGACAGGTGTTTTTCAGCTCGTCTGAGAAGTTTCTTGCCGCATTTGACTTTAAAGAAGGTGTCGAACGGGTTGTTATTGATGTCAGTGATGCCCATTTCTGGGATATCACCGCCGTTGAAGCACTGGACCGCGCTGTGGTTAAATTCCGTCGTGAAGGCGCTGATGTCGAAGTAATTGGGCTGAACGAAGCCAGTGCCACCATCGTGGATCGCTTTGGTGTTCATGACAAACCAGAAGCGGTTGATAAATTAATGGGCGGCCACTAAAAAGGAATTCGATGATGAAACATGTTGTTGCTTGTATTGATGGATCTGCCTCGACGCAATCGGTTTGTGATTACGCCAGCTGGGCAGCGCTGCGGCTCGAAACGCCACTGACGCTTTTCCACGTACTGGACGAAGCGCGTTATCCGACTGAAACGGATATGACGGGCAATATTGGTTTAGGTAGTCGTGAGGCATTACTGGAACAGCTTGCAGAACTCGACCAACAACGCAGTAAGTTAGCGCTTGAGCAAGGGCACCATATGCTGGAAAGCGCGAAAGCTCGCGCTTTGGAAGACGGTGTCGAGCAAGTCAACCTGCGCCAGCGTCATGGTGACTTAGCCGAGTCGCTGCATGAAATTGAAGACTCTATGCGTCTGTTGGTTATGGGGTTACACGGTGAGGACACAACTCGTACTAACCGTGTAGGGAGTCAGCTGGAAACCGTGGTAAGAACCATGAACCGCCCTATTCTGGTGGTGCCTGAAGAGTTTACTGAACCGAAAAGCGTTATGTTGGCTTACGATGGCAGTGACTCTTCACGAAAAGGTATACGCTTGCTGGCTGAAAGCCCTATATTCCGAGGTTTACCGCTGCATTTAGTCATGGTTGGCGTTGACACCAAAGACAACCATGCCTCAATTGAGTCGGCCGCGAACCACCTGCGAGAGCTTGGCCACGATGTACGCTTTGAAATACGCTCGGGCGAGGTTGAGCCAACGCTGCACGCGTATCAGAATGAGCACAATATTGACGTGTTGGTTATGGGCGCCTACGGTCATTCCCGCATTCGTCAATTCCTGGTCGGCAGTACCACCACCAGTATTTTACAAACAACCAACTCGGCTTTGCTGTTGTTGCGTTAATTGCTTTTTAAGAGGAAAGAAGATGGTCCCAGACTGGGAAGAGTTAGAACTGGATGATCGCTTAATTGGCGTTCTTAAAGCGGCCGATTTAAACAAGCCGGCCAAGGTTCAACAATTAAGTATTCCACAAGCGCTCGACGGTCGGGACTTGTTAGTTAGCGCGCCAACAGGTACCGGCAAAACGCTGGCCTTTTTATTGCCCGCGCTGCAGCATTTGCTGGATTTTCCTCGTAAACAACCGGGACCGGCGCGCATTTTGGTGTTAGCTCCGACGCGTGAGTTAGCCGAGCAAATACACCAGCAAGCCTCACTGTTTTCTGAAGCAACGGGTTTGTCGTCAGTGGTTGTCACTGGTGGTATCAATTATGGCAGTCAACTGTCTCTGTTGGAAAAAAGCCACGACATTGTGGTCGCGACGCCAGGTCGTCTGATGGACTTACTGGAAGCCGAACAATACAACTTAGAAAGCGTTGAGTGGCTGGTTATTGATGAAGCCGACCGGATGCTGGACATGGGTTTCGCCGCTACGGTAAAAGAAATGGCGTTGCAAGCGCGACACAGACAGCAGTCGCTGTTGTTCTCAGCAACTTTGGGTAGCTCTGGGGTTATTAAGTTTTCTAAAGAACTGCTGGAAGAGCCCGAGTACATTGACGTGCAACCACCCAAGCGCGAGCGCGGTAAAATTGTTCAGTGGGTTCATTTGGCTGACACCGATGAGCATAAGCGTAAGCTTTTAGTCTCAGCCCTAAAAGACTTTGATGGTCGACAGTTTGTGTTTGTGCGTACTCGTGAGCGGGTTGAAATAGTCGCCAATTTCCTGCGCAGTGAATTTACTGATACGCGTAAAATTGTCACGCTAAGAGGTGACATGCCTCAGAACGAGCGTCAGCAAATTATTAATACGCTGAAGGAAAACCAGAACATCACGCTAGTTGCGACCGATGTCGCTGCCCGCGGACTGGATATTGATGACATTGCCCTGGTGGTTAATTACGACTTACCGAAACAAGCTGACGTTTATGTGCACCGTATTGGCCGCACCGCTCGTGGTGGGCAAAAAGGTACAGCAATTTCCTTAGTCGAAGCGCATGATGCTCTATTGCTTGGCAGAATTGAGCGCTATTTAGATGCACAGCTCGACAGGCGTGTTATTGAGGGGCTTCGTCCTCAATACAAATTCCCGTCGACGAAAAAGTCTAAGCCTAAGAAAAAGGCGAAGAAAGATACGAAAGGGAAAAAGCCGGTTAAGTCGAAAAAACCTAAAAAGTCGCGTTAAGAACGCGACTTTTTTAATACATGGTGTAAGCCAAAGTAAGCAATAACACCGCAAGCGTCGGCTATCCAGTCGTAGACATCGGCACCGCGTCCTGGTGCATAGCTTTGTGCGACTTCAATAACCAAGCCGTAACAGGCTAGAAATAACAGCGACAATCGTGCAGACAGGGCAAAGGCTTTATGAAAGGTCATTGCCAACACAAAAAATATTCCAAAATGAACCGCTTTATCTAAGTAAGGTATACTTTGGGCACCAGTCGTTGGAAATTGCCATAAAAACAACACCGTGGTGACGGTTAACAGAATAAAAAACAGCACTCTTGCCAGCATAAATACGTCTCTTTAGTCAGGCTTATAAACAGATACGTTGGTAAAGCCATTTTCGTGCAATAGCAACGCCTGCATACGGCTCATAATTCCCTGATCACAGTAAAGCAAATAGTCATGGCTTTGATCCAGCTCAGGAAACTTCGTGGCTAATTTAAAAAACGGAATTTCGATGACCTCTGCACTCACGTTCAATGGTGCAGCTTCAATTTCATCGTCATTACGAATATCTATGATGACACTCTGTTTATTGAGTTCCGCTGTAGTGTCCGGCATTTTCAATTCGTTTTCAGTTTGCTCAGCAATATCCTGCATACTCAACACATTCGATGCACGCACGACCTGCTCTAACAAATCCTGGTTCAACTTTGCTTCTTCCGCCTCGATAACTTCAGGCACAGCTTTAACCGTCGGCTTATTCGAAATAACCCCACAATATTCAGGAATTGACTTAGCTAACGGCTCGGTGCCTATTTTCTTCGCTTCGTCGACAATTTCCTGTTTGTCTTTGGTAATTAGCGGGCGTAGCACCAGTGCCGGTGTCGCCTGATCAATGACGCGTAAATTTGACAATGTCTGGCTCGACACCTGACCTATAGCCTCACCGGTGACTAAAGCCTGGGCTTTTACATAGTGCGCAACCCGGGCAGCCGCTCTTAGCATTTGACGTTTTAGTACAACCCCCATTTGGCCATTATCGACATTCGTTAAAATGTCATCGACAATAGGTGCAAAGTCGACACTAATAAACTTAATAGGGTGCGATGAACTGTATTTTTTCCAAAGGAAATAGGCAATTTGACGCACCGCTACTTCGTGAGCGTCACCCCCTAAGTTGAAAAAGCAGAAATGAGTACGTGCGCCTCGGCGAATAAACTCATAACTGGCAACGCCCGAATCAAAGCCGCCACTGAGCAAGGACAGCACCGTTTCCTGCGTTGGAATAGGAAAGCCGCCCAGGCCGTCGATACGTTCACCAATTAAATGAACCACCTGATTGGTAATTTGCAACTGCACTTCTTCGTCAGGTCGGGTTAACTGAACACGGGAGTTTTCAGCGTGTTTCAGTAGATAGCCGCCGATGTAGCGTTCAAGTTGCTGTGAGTTAAACTCGTGTTTACCCTGCCGCTTTACACGCACCGCAAAGCTTTTACCTTGCAGCCGCTTATTCCAATGCTCACCCACTAAATCAGTAATGTCGTCAAAGGTCGTTAACGGCTGTTCGATAACTTCCGCAAACCATGAAATGCCCGGAGTATGCCTGAGCGTTTCACGTATGGCGGCACGCGCATCATTGCTGTCGGTATCTGCCGCTACTTCAATGCGATCCCAAAGCCACTTCACATAAATGGACGGATGTATCGGCGCCAAAATTTTGCGCAAGTTATTGGTTAACACCTTACCGTGGCGTTTTCTGACGGATGCGCTTTTGATGGTAATTTCGGCGTGCAGACGAACAACAAACTTCATAGCAATATCATTAGACGTTGGGGAAAGTCGGCAATTATACGTGTCCTAAGCGCCAGAAACCAGCGCTTAGTCTATAACGTCAACCTGCTGCTCTGACTCTGCCGCTTTACCCTGCATCACCGATATTTCAACACGGCGGTTACGGCGACGGTTTTCTTCAGAGTTGTTAGGCACCAGCGGTTTGGTGTCTGAATACCCCATAACCACCATACGATCTTCGCTAAAGTCGTCTACTTTTAGCATTTCTTCGGCGACTGCAACCGCCCGTTTGCTGGAGAGGTCCCAACGTGAGGAGTAAATTTCTGACACGACTTGCTCGTTGTCACTGTGTCCTGAAATGGTGATTTCGCCCGGGATTTCTTTAAGTGCTGTTGCTACTTCCTGAATAATTGGTCGGAACTGCGGTTGTAAGAAAGCGGACCCCTCAGGGAATGAGCCCTGCTCACGAATACGAATAATGATTTGCTGACCATGCTGCTCTAACTCAATGGTGCCTGCTTTAATTTCATTCTCGAGCTGTTGCTCAATGCGTCGCATAAGCTCTTTAGATACCTGAGTCATGGCTTCGGTGTTTTCTGATTCCGCCTGCTTTTCGTCTTCCTCACTGTCCGCTTCCTGACCGCCACGCTCGGTTTGCTGACCGCCGGCAAAATCGGACTGACCTTCCTGAAACTCCAGCATTTGCTGGGTCATTTCAACGGTTTGCTGCTGAATGGTTTCAATAGGGGTTGGTTCAGGACGCCCCGGACGGAACTCCTGAGCAATAACGCTAGTGCCTTTCGGAATGTCTTTCACTTCAATTTTATTCTGCACACCAAGTGCGTACTTCATTGAACCTGCTATTTGCTTAAACTTCAGCACGTCCATTTCTGAAAACGCCAACAGCAAGACGAAGAAGCACATTAACAGTGTCATCAAGTCGGCGAACGTTGCCATCCACATGGGAAGTCCCTGTGGTGGACAGTCGCACTCTTCTTCTTCGTCTCTTACTGTTTCAGAGGCCATTATTACTCTTCCTCGTCCCCATCGCCGATACGCTTCGACTCAGCCAGGTAATTACGCAGAATACCTTCAATAACGCGCGGGTTCTGACCGTCCTGAATACCCAAAATAGCATCCAGAACCAGCTGCTGATTAAGCTTTTCCTGCTCGGCACGCAGTATTAGCTTGTTAGCAATTGGAATAGCAATAACGTTAGCCAGAAACGCACCATACAGCGTTGTCAGCAAGGCAACAGCCATTGCCGGACCAATGGCTTTAGGGTCATCCATGTTGGACAGCATAGCCACCAGGCCAATCAACGTACCTATCATACCCATGGCTGGTGCTACATCACTGAGAATTTTAAAGACTCGAGCGCCCTCTTCATGGCGCGCAAAGCTCATTTTTATGTCTTTCGAAAGAGTTGTTCTGACAACTTCTGCGTCGTGGCCGTCGACCAGCATGTCGACACCTTTACGGAAGAATTTATTGGGGATTTCGGCTTCTTCCAGTGCTAAAAAACCACCTTTACGGGCAGCATCAGCCATTTCAACCGCAGTGTCGATAAGCTCTTGCGGGTGTTCAATTTTGAAAAAGAAGGCTTTTACGACAACTTTGCCGGTGCCCAGAAACTGGCTAAGCGAGAAGTTTGCGAGCGTAATAAACAGGGAGCCGCCAAAAACAATAAAAAATGAGCGAGTATCAAGAAATAGCCCAATGTCTCCCCCTAAAATCATCGCCACAACCACGAAGCCAATGGCGCCGATGATTCCTATGAGCGTTGCAATATCCACTCAGTTCTCCTCCCCAATTCACGTTTTGCCATTCCAGCTACGCTCCATTCTTAAACAATAGCGCTGCTCTGACAAGCATCTTCTTGTTATGTTACACAGGAATAATGAGATCATCGGCTGACATTCGGGATTCTTTATCGGATAATTAGCCCTAACACACAACAATTGCGCAAGAAGCATTATGTCAGAACAACAAAAAGCCCCTTCGTTTGAGCAAGCATTAGAAGAGCTTGAGTCATTAGTTAATGAGCTTGAGCATGGTGAGCTGCCACTGGAAAAGTCGCTGGAAAAGTTTGAGAAGGCCATTCAGCTGGCTCGCACCAGTCAACAACAGCTGCAACAGGCGGAGCAAAAAGTGACGACACTCATGGCTGCTCAGGAGGGCTCTGCCGATAATGATGACGGAGAAGTGATGTGAGCATTAATGCGTTAACGGCTGATGTGCGCGAGCAAGTCGACGCATTTTTAAAACAGCAGCTGGCGCGTCACTCTATTAATGAAACGCTTAGGCGGGCGATGGAGCATGGCGTGCTACTGGGTGGCAAGCGTGTCCGTCCTTATTTACTAATGACTATTGCCGAAATTTGCCGTGGCGATAAACAAGCCGCTTTAACGGCTGCCGGTGCTATTGAATTAATTCATGCGTATTCACTGATTCATGACGACCTGCCCGCCATGGACAACGATGAACTCAGGCGCGGCCAACCCACTTGCCACATTGCATTTGACGAAGCAACCGCTATTTTGGCGGGCGATTCTCTGCAAACCCTGGCTTTCGAATTATTGTCAGAATCGCCGTTAGGTGGGTTGAAGGCCGAGCGTCAGTTGTCTATGGTGAATGCATTGGCTCGTGCGAGTGGCAGTGCCGGAATGTGTGCCGGCCAGGCAATTGACTTACAAGCCACCGGTCAACAGGTAAGCGAACACGAACTTGAACACATGCACAGACATAAAACCGGTGCTTTAATTGAAGCTGCGGCAACAATAGGCGTGCTGTGTGGTGAAGAGGAAGCACTAAAATGGCAGCCTCATTTTGAAGAGTTTGCGACCCATTTGGGGCTCGCATTTCAGGTTCAGGATGATATTCTCGACGTTATTGGCAACACAGAGCTACTGGGCAAACCGCAGGGCTCGGACACAGCGGCAGACAAGTCGACTTATGTTCAGCTATTAGGCGTCGAAGGTGCTCAAAAATACTTAAGCTCGTTGCATGAGAAAGCACTACTGTCACTCGCCGATATCCCTTACAATACGGCAAAACTCGAACAATTTTCTGACGTCCTGCTGAAGCGGGATCACTGAGCGAATGATACAAAATTACCCGTTACTCGATAAAATTAATTCTCCAGCTGATTTGCGCGAGCTTGCGCCGAGTCAACTGACCGATTTATGCGCTGAAGTGCGTCAGTTTTTACTGACCTCAGTCAGTCAAAGCAGTGGTCATCTAGCCTCTGGCCTGGGAACTGTTGAGCTTACTGTTGCTCTGCACTACGTTTATCACACGCCAAATGACAAGTTAGTTTGGGACGTTGGGCACCAGGCATATCCGCACAAAATTCTGACCGGTCGCAAAGAACAGCTGCATACCATTCGCCAAAAAGACGGTTTGCACCCTTTCCCATGGCGCGAAGAAAGCGACTATGACGTGCTTTCTGTTGGGCATTCGAGTACATCAATATCCGCGGCTTTAGGTTTAGCCGTTGCCGCGCAGCGCCAAAAACGTGAGCAGAAAGTGGTGTCCATTATTGGTGACGGCGCCATGACCGCCGGTATGGCCTTTGAAGCAATGAACCATGCGGGTGACATAAAACCCGATATGCTGGTTATTCTGAACGACAATGACATGTCAATTTCAGAGAACGTCGGTGCGCTGAACCATCATTTCGCGCGCTTACTGTCTGGCCGTTTTTATACCTCATTACGCGAGAGCGGCAAGAAGCTGCTAAGTCCACTGCCTCATATTCGTCATTTCGCCAGCCGTGCCGAAGAGCATATGAAAGGCATGATGGCGCCAGGCACAATTTTCGAAGAGCTTGGCTTTAACTATATAGGCCCCATTGACGGTCACGATGTTAATGCGCTGGTAGACACCCTACGTAATATGAAAGACCTGAAAGGTCCTCAGTTACTGCATATAGTGACGCAAAAAGGCAAAGGCTATAAGCCCGCTGAGAAAGATCCTATTGGTTACCACGGCGTGCCCAAGTTTGACCCTAAGTCATCAGAGCTGCCACAAAAGGCACCGGGAGTGCCTAACTACTCCGATATTTTTGGCCAATGGCTGTGTAGCACGGCTCAAAATGATAAGTCCTTAATGGCAATAACACCCGCTATGCGGGAAGGCTCCGGGATGGTCGAATTTTCACAGGCCTACCCTGAACAATATTTTGATGTCGCCATAGCTGAGCAGCATAGTGTCACCTACGCCGCTGGTTTAGCCATAGCTGGTATGAAACCTGTTGTCGCTATTTACTCCACGTTCTTACAGCGCGGTTACGACCAATTAATTCACGACGTAGCCATACAGAATTTAGATGTGTTGTTTGCTATTGACCGCGCCGGTATTGTTGGTGCCGACGGCCCAACCCACCAGGGCGCTTTCGATATTAGCTACATGCGCTGCATACCGAATATGGTCATAATGACGCCTAGTGACGAGCAAGAATGCCTGGATATGCTAACCACCGGTTATCAGTATAAAGGGCCTGCTTCAGTAAGGTATCCACGCGGAGCCGGTGTCGGGCTCGAATTGAGAGACCCCAAGCCACTAGAAATAGGCAAAGCCAGAACCGTCCGCGAAGGTGAAAAAATAGCATTCCTGAACTTTGGCACACTATTGCCCGAAGTTCAGCAAGCAGCAGACGCATTAAACGCCAGTGTTATTGATATGCGCTTTGTGAAGCCTCTGGATACCCAAGCCATTGAAGACACCGTTGCCAAACACGACAGTTTAGTCACCGTTGAAGAAAACGTAACAGCCGGTGGCGCCGGCAGTGCCGTACTGGAATATCTCGCCGACAAAGGCTTGTCTATTCCTGTCCTGCAACTCGGACTCCCCGACGAGTTCATTAAGCACGGTTCCCAAGCCGAAATCCGCACCGAACTCAACCTCGACGCCAAAGGCATAGAAGCCCAAGTCAAAGCCCGCTTCGTTTAAATCGAGGAAAACGAGCGCTGAGGTTATAAGGGGCACTATGGAGGACGCCCGTAAATACATCCCTGTAGGGCTTGAGCAGCGCCATCCATGGCGCTGCACACCTCCATAGTGCCCCTTACAACCTATGTGGGCGCTCGCTTATACCCCTCGATATTACGCGGCGACTATCTTTTTCTAGCCCGAAGGGACAGATAAGCCGCTTATAAGCGTTACGAGCATAGGGAAGCTTTACTGGGGAGTGTCGAAGGCCATGGATGGCCTTCGTCAAGCGTTCATGGATGAACTCGTAGCGTCTCCACAGGAAAGCTTCCCTATGCTCAAGCGAAATAAGAGGGTTATCTGTCCCTTCGGGCTTTAAAGGAAGTATGCCGCTATATGCAAGATGGCGGTGGTTAGGATGCCGGCCAGGACGTCGTCCATCATTATGCCGGTGCCGCCGGTGAGCTTTTTGTCGGACCAGCCGATGGGGCCGGGTTTCCAGATGTCGAAAAGGCGGAATAAAATAAAGGCGGCGATGAGCCAGGTTGCTTCAAAAGGTAATGCAAACATGGCGAAGCCGTAGCCGACTATTTCGTCCCATACGATGGATGGATGGTCGTGCTCGCCCATGGCTTTGGCGGTGTATTGGCACAGAAAGATACCGATAATTGTAGCCAGTATCAGGGCGATGAGTTGCCACTGCCATGTGAGTTGGGTAATCAGGTAGACAAAGGGTATGCCGACGAGTGTGCCGAAGGTGCCGGGGGCTTTTGGGGCTAACCCTGTGCCGAAACCAAGGGAGAGCCAGTGGATGGGGTTAAACCAATTCAGTTTCGGCATGACTTACTCGCCTTCTTTGACTATTTCTTCTTCGGCAAAGTGGTTAAAGCTTTTATAGCCTTGCGGAAGTTCCCACGGCTCGCCTTCGTAGTGCATGTTAATTTTTGCTTCAGCACCTTTCATTATCCGGCCAATACAAACGGGCTTGGTCTTTAAATGCGATGTCAGCGTTTCCATGCGACCACGGTGCTCTTCAGGCAATGTAAAACATAGCTCGTAGTCGTCACCGGCTGTTAACGCCATAGCCAGGGCTTCATTGGCGTTTAATGTTTCGGTAAGTGCCAATGACAAGGGTAATTTTTCTAAATCGATTTGCGCGGAAACTTGTGCCTGATTCAGTAAATGCCCTAAATCGGCTATCAGGCCGTCAGACACATCGATACACGACGTTGCAACGCCCCGAAGTACCTGTCCCATTGCCACACGAGGCGTTGGGTAATGTAACTTCTCAATAACGTGCTGCAAGTGGCGACCTGTTGTGCTGACTTTATTCTGTGTGACTTGTAAGCCAAGTCCTGCATCACCGAGTGAGCCACTCACGTAAACCCAGTCGCCGGGCTTTGCTCCGCTTCGACTAATTGCCGTCCCAGTTGGTAATTGCCCATGAGCAGTAACAGTTACCGTTAAAGGGCCTTTGGTTGTGTCACCACCGATAAGTTGGCAGTCATAGTAACGGCAGATTTCATCAAGGCCGCTACTGAACTCTGTCAACCAGTCTTGGTTAGTATTGGGGCAGGTCAGCGCTAAGCTCACCCAACTTGGTTGCGCCCCCATTGCCGCCAAGTCGCTTAAATTGACAGCAACAGCTTTATGGCCGATGGCTCTTGGCGGCGTGGTTTTGTCGAAATGTACACCTTCAACTAAGGTGTCAGTAACCACAACGATATCGTGCTCGGGCATGGGTTTAACGACAGCGCCGTCGTCGCCAATGCCTATTACAACATCGCTCCGACGAGCGGAGCGATTTGCAAAATAATCGTTAATGAGAGAAAACTCGTCGTTAGGCATAACTATTTTCGTGCGGGTCGTAAGGTATCTACCGCTTTGTCCAGAACACCATTCACAAAACGATGGCTTTCGTCAGCGCCAAATGACTTGGCAAGTTCAATCGCTTCGTTAATGGCAACTTTGTACGGAACATCCATGCGTTCGCTTAACTCGTAAGCCGCAATACGCAGAACCGCTAGCTCGATAGGGTCAAGCTCGTTTATCGGGCGTGCCAAAAATGGCTTCAAAGACTCGTCGAGCGAACGGTAATGACCGCCAACGCCTCGCACTAGCTCAAGAAAGTAATCTACGTCGACTTTGTCGGTGTCCGTATCTGTTAAAAACTGAGCTTCAATATCGCTAAAACTGTTTTGCGACAACTGCCAGGAGTAAATAGCCTGAACCGCTAACTTTCGTGCTTTTCTTCGTGCTGCAGGTTTCATCTTCAGATTTTATCCAGTACGTTGACCATTTCGAGCGCGCTTAAAGCGGCTTCGGAACCTTTGTTACCCGCTTTAGAGCCGCTTCGTTCAATAGCTTGCTCTAGTGAGTCTGTGGTAATAACACCAAAGGCTACCGGTAATCCAAATTCGGTTGCAACACGACCCAGCCCGCTATTGCACTCGCCTGCGACAAACTCGAAGTGAGGCGTGCCGCCGCGAATCACTGCACCGACAGCGATAATGGCGTCATATTTACCCGACTGCGCCAGACGTTTCGCGGTAACCGGAATTTCATAAGCACCAGGAACACGTACCACAGTAATGTCTTCGTCTGCCACTTCGCCATAATGCTTTAATGTTTGAACAGCACCGTCTAGTAAGCTTTCAACAACGAAATGGTTGAAGCGAGATACGATAATGGCAAATTTTTTGCCAGCCGCATTGATACCGCCTTCAATTACCTGCATAAGTCTTCCTTAATTAACCTGTCTTTTATACTCAATAGCGAATTGCGCGCGATCATAGCACAACGAGGAATTATTTGCGTGAAATTGCGTATGAGAAATACTTTTCTTGTGTATCGAGGTTTCTGCCGATGTAGCGCGCCTCACTGCTTTCCAACAGCTGCAAGGCGGTAGCATTTTTGTCTGAAACAGGAAACATGACCTGCCGCCACGGCCAACTCTCACCGAGCCAACGTGTTAGTAACGAGAAAAGGTCGTTGTGAAGGTTGTTGTCGACTGCGCTTTCTAGTAACCACCAACTGACTTCAGCGTTATAGGCACTTCTTAAAATACCACTTTGCTCCTGACGCTCGGGCGCTACCGGAACCATGTACACAGCGCCGACAATCGAGCTGTCTGACTTATCAATCACAACGTAGGTAAACGCCGTTTTCTCGGCTGCCTGTTCCAGGTGGTAGTTCACCATTGTACTGTTTTGCTCGAGTGTGCTTTTCTCTGAAGGCCACGCCCAGCCGAGCTTTTTGTACAACCATTTTTGCGAAGTCATATAAGCATGGAAAAAACGTGCTTTGTCAGATTCTCTTATCGGTCGAATGGTTAAATTATTACTTTCTGTTTCACCGGGCACTGTCCATTGCTGCTGCCAAAAGTCGCCGGCTTTTACTGGCATTACGACTAGCAAAAGAGCACTTGTAATGACTGCAACAAAGGTCCTTAGCACGATGCTTCACTCCGTTTGCCCTGCGCATGCGCAAAAAACGACTTCACACGAAGTAGTTCTTTTTCAATTTCGTCGGTGATCATTAACGCTGGGCCAATATCAATGGCTTTACGGGCAAAGTCGAATGCAATTGGTATAACCGGTACTTTTGCTTGCTTCGCCATGTGTAAAAAGCCCTTTTTCCATTCAGTGACTTTTTTACGCGTACCTTCCGGGGTGATAACCAGAATAAGCTCGTCCTTGCTACGAAACTGCTCGACCATGCTGCCAACTACCCCATTAGCGGCACTTCTATCGACAGGAATGCCTCCCAGCTTAGTCATCAGCGTTTTTATAGGGAAGCGGAACAGGCTGTTCTTACCCAGGTAATTCAGTTTAAGTCCCATCGCAAGCATAACGAACGCGCCAACCGGGAAGTCCCAGTTTGACGTATGTGGCGCCACAGGAAGAATCGCCTTTTTAACCGCTGGCATACTTCCGTTAATTTTCCAGCCTCCCATGAGACGCATTCCAACACGGCCAACCCAGCGCAAGAAACGATTATCTCTGACAGGAAATTCGCCTTTTACAAATTCAGGAAGCTGATCGTTACTTTTCATAAACTACTGCAGTGCCCTTTGGATTTCTCTAAGTTTTTGTTTAATACGCTCGATATTGTCCGGCCCCATGCGCAACAATTGCTTTTGGGCTGCCGGTAACGCTTCATAAGCATCATCCGCATAAGTATACATGACGCTGTCAGCGTTCACCTCGACCAAACCTTCCGGCACTGGTGTCGACAGCAGCACATCGATAGCTTCGATTAGGGTGTCATCAAAGTTTGAATCCGGGTAACCAATTTCCGCATACGCTTCCTGAACTAAAGGCTTAAAGAGCTCGTAGTTGTCAGCTAATGCGTAGGCGTCCAGACTAACGAACCAGTCGACTAGTGCGTCGTAACGACGGTAGGAACTCTCATCAATATAAAGCTCACCATCCACTTCTATAACGCTAAAACGACCATCCGGGCGCTGCACAATAGTGCGGTCTCGAACAATACTGCCATTACTAATATTGTCGGCTAATACGACAGCGTCGCGGATAAGCTGAGAGCTTTTCAGCGGACGAATGTTAATATCGCTTGAGTCCAGCTCCTGTAAAACCGTCGGCGTACTGTTGTTAAGCTCTGGTAGTGCTATTTGTTCAGGCTCGGGGTCTTCTTCGGTTTGTTCAACCGGTTCAGGCTCTGGCTCTACGGGTTCGGGTAAAGTTTCCGGCTCTTGTTCTGCAGGCTCTTCAGGTTCGTATGACTCTGCTTCTACCTCTGTTGAGGTTGACTGCTCCACAACAACCTTTTCTTGCTGCTGTGGCTTTTCCGAGGGCAACCACCACCAAATAACAGCAGCAATGACCGCAACCACAATGACAATAACAACGGCCCAGGTTGTTTTCCGGCTGGCATCTTCTGTTGCCGGAGAGTTTTCTACTTTGTCTTCACTCATTCAGGGCTCCTTATTTTTGCTCTGCCCGGCAAAACACCAACTCATTACCTTTTGACAGGTCTTCGTTGTAGCTGTATCCGGCCGCATCAAACTCTTTAAGATCAGACACAGATTGTGGCTTTTGGTTCACAATAAAGCGCGCCATCATGCCTCTTGCTTTCTTAGCATAGAAGCTAATGACTTTGTATTGACCATTTTTTTCGTCTTTAAACACCGGCGTTACAATGTCTGCGTTCAGCGCTTTTGGTTTTACCGCAGAAAAATACTCGTTCGATGCCAAGTTAACTAAGATTGAGCTGTCGATAGCGTCCAGGTCTTTATTGAGCTGTTCTGTTATCGACTCACCCCAAAATTCATAAAGGTTTTTGCCTTTCTCGGTTTGCAGCTTCGTGCCCATTTCCAGGCGGTATGGCTGCATTAAGTCAAGAGGTCTTAATACACCATATAGCCCTGACAATATGCGTAAATGCTGCTGCGCATTATTCACTGCCTCAGCATCTAACGAAGCTGCCTCTAAACCCGTGTAGACATCTCCGTTAAACGCATACATTGCAGGACGAGCATTTTCTTCCGTGAACGGCCGTTGCCACTCTTCAAATCGCGCAGCGTTAAGCCCGGCTAACTTATCACTAATTTTCATTAGCGAGCCTAAGTCTTGTGGACTTAATTTGCGACAGACTTTAACCAAGGCCTCTGCCTGGTCCAGCATTCTTGGCTGGGTGACGTCTAACTTCGGCAAGTCACTGTCATAGTCTAGATTTTTAGCAGGTGAAACAACGGCTAGCATGCTCTAATCTCCTGTAATGTTAACTCAGGACCCTCTTATTGAAGAGGATCCTGGTCTGCACCTTCTTTTTCAACTTCCGGAGGCATTAAGTCTTCTCGGCTTACACCAAAGGCTAAGGCGACGGTACTTGCAATGTAAATTGACGAGTAGGTACCGATAACCACACCGAATAACAACGCTGTTGCGAAACCGTGAATTAATGGACCGCCTAAGAAGAACAACGTCAGCAACACCAAAATAGTGGTAATGGACGTGACCAAAGTACGGCTTAATGTGTCAGTCAGTGCCCGGTTCACAGTTTGAATAGGCGTTAACTTAGCGTACTTACGGAACGTTTCACGTATACGGTCACACACTACAACGGTATCGTTAATGGAGTAACCTATAACCGCAAGAAGCGCTGCCAGTACCGTTAAGTCAAACTCAAGGCCTAACACTGAGAACAATCCAAGTGTAAGAGTCACATCGTGCGCCAACGCAGCGACTGCGCCGACCGCTAAACGCCATTCAAAGCGCATCGCAATGTAAAGCAAAATACAGATTAGCGCTGTCAGCATAGCTAAACCGCCCTGCTCAATGAACTCGTCACCAACATTGGGGCCAACGAATTCAATACGGCGCATTTCAACTGTCTTATCGAACTCTGCACGCAGTGCTTCGAGGATATTTGAACCAAGCTCTTCGGCTTTTACGTCAGCACGGGGTTCCAGGCGAATAAGAATATCTTCCTGCGTTCCGTAATTCTGAACAACAGCATCGCCGAAGCCTTCGCTTTCTAACGAGCTACGTACTCGGTTGAGGTCCGCAGGCTCTTCAAAGCCAACTTCCAACAAAGTACCACCGGTAAAATCGAGACCAAAGTTCAGTTTGTTTACCGACAATGACACGATAGACGCAATAACCAATAATGCACTGATGATTCCGGTAATACCCCGGAAGCGCATAAAGGGAAGTCGTTCTTCTGAATTAATCATATTCCTGTACCTCCCTTATATCGACAGCTTCGATAATCGCTTGCCACCCCAAACGGAGTTAACAATGGCACGCGTACCGACAATGGCTGTAAACATGGATGTAATAATGCCGATTGCTAAAGTAATAGCGAAGCCTTTAATAGGCCCATTACCAATAGCGAACAGAATAAGTGCGGCAATTAATGTCGTGACGTTGGCATCGGCAATGGTAGACAGAGCACTGTCATAACCATGGTGAATAGCCTGTTGCGGACTGCGCTTGGCTTTTATTTCTTCACGTATACGCTCAAAAATAAGTACGTTCGCATCGACCGCCATACCAACGGTTAAGACAATACCTGCCATACCCGGCAAGGTCAGTGTCGCTCCTGGTATCATCGACATAACGCCAATAATTAAAATTAAGTTGGTTGCCAATGCGGCATTTGCAACCAGACCAAACTTCTTGTAATACACGACCATAAAGGCCAACACTAAAACGAAGCCCCAGAAAATAGCCTGTATACCTGAATCGATGTTTTGCTGACCCAGGCTTGGACCAACGGTTCGCTCTTCAACAATTTGAATAGGCGCAATAAGAGCACCGGCGCGAAGCAGCAGCGCCAGGTTTTGCGCTTCGTTAGCACCAACACCGGTAATACGGAAGCTACTTCCAAGACGAGACTGTACGGTCGCGACGTTGATAACCTCAGCACTTTTCGTGAATTGCAGGTTGCCTTCCGAATCGCGCTCTTCAGTTGCTTCATACTCAATAAAGACCGTTGCCATTGGCTTACCGACATTGTCCTTTGTTGCCAACGACATTTTGTTACCACCAGCACCGTCTAGCGTTATATTTACCTGAGGACGGTTATATTCGTCGTAGCCAACGCCAGCATTAACAATGTGGTCACCCGTTAAAATAACGTCTTCTTTAAGCAGTTGCTGTGGACCATCTCGCATTGGCAATAATTCACTACCAAAAGGCACGCGGCCATTTTGCGCATCACGGACATCGTTTTCAGTGTCGACCATGCGAAATTCCAGCGTTGCTGTCGCGCCGAGAATTTCTTTTGCCCGGGCAGTGTCCTGAACACCAGGTAACTCAACAACAATGCGATTGGAGCCCTGGCGTTGAATGACCGGCTCGGCGACGCCAAGCTCGTTCACACGGTTACGCATAATGGTAATATTTTGGTCAACTGCGTAGTCGCGCGTTTCGACAATCTTCTGTTCGCTCATTTCTAAGCGCAGAGTACGATTTTCTTCGTCTTCAACAAGTACATAACCTTGATAACGGTTATCAAGGTATTGGGCTGCCTGCTGATACGCTTCGTCGTTACGAAGCTCGACTTCAACGGCTGTGTCGTCAACTCGAACGGCGCTATAACGGATACGCTCTTCACGCAGCTCAGCTCTTACGGTGTCTTTCATGCCATCGACAATTTTGGACATTGCTTCGTCCATATCGATTTCCATTAAGAAGTGGACACCACCACGTAAATCGAGGCCGAGTTTCATTGGTTGGGCACCTAAGCTTTTCAGCCACTCGGGTGTTGCCGGTGCGAGGTTAAGTGCGACAATATAGTCGTCACCCAAGCTATCAAGAATGGTTTCTCTGGCCTTTAACTGCTCGTTGTCTGAGTTCAAACGAACCAACAGTTGTTCATTCTCTAATGACACGCTTTTGGGTTCAATGCCAACACTGTCCAGCGTGTTGCGCACGCGGTCCATAGTGCTTGCATCAATGGTTGCGTTTCTATCTGCGGAAATTTGCACCGCTGGGTCTTCGCCATAAATATTTGGCAGCGCATAAAGCGCTGCCACTAATACAACAAAGATAACCAGCAAGTTTTTCCACAACGGGTATTTGTTTAACACGTCGTGCCCCTGCTTATTTCTTTATCACATTACAGTGATTTCATGGTTCCCTTAGGAAGAACAGAAGTAACAGCACCTTTTTGAATGGTCACTTCTAACTCGTCAGTCAACGCGATAACAACAAAGTCTTTTTCGTCGCTCACTTTGGTGATTTTCCCAACTAACCCACCTTGAGTCAGAACTTCGTCACCTTTGCTCAAAGAGCCCATTAATTCTTTGTGTTTTTTCACGCGCTTTGCTTGTGGGCGGTAAATCATGAAGTAGAAAATCAAAGCGAACATGACCAGCATGAAGATAAGCTCCATACCGCCACCACTTTGTCCACCAGCGTCCTGGGCATAAGCTGAGCTAATAAAAAAGTCCATAAGTTTCCCTCAAATTAACGTTAAATTATTATTCGTTATGATTGCTTCTCCAGAGATATGGGGACAAAGCAACCAAAATACAATTCGTAATTTACAGACAGCGTATCTTAACAGAAAGTTTTTCAACTCTCAGTAGAATCAAATGTCATAACCTAAGCTTTTTAAACGCCGTCTCAAGCCTATCTGTGAGACACGTAGTTCCCACATCATTTTTTCGGTATCACCCCGGTGTTTTGCGTAGCTGTCTTTAATTTCCGATTCGCTGAGATCCTGCGCTGTCTGAAGACCGTCAAAGCGCTGGATTAACTGATAAACCGACGCCCTTGAGATATTCAGCTTTTTGGCAACAGCCTGGAGTTCAAATTGGCAGCTTTCCAGAGCGCCTGTAAGTTCTCCCCGACTCACACTGTTCGGCCGGCGTTGTTTAGGCACAGACTCTGCCGAACCCGTCTGAGGTGACTGAGGCTTCAATAAAGACAACAATTGCGGGTCTAAATACATTTGCTCTTGATCTCGGCTGTCGATAACAACCTGCCTCGCGACATTTCGAAGCTGACGAACATTACCCGGCCAGGTAAAAGTCATCAGCTGTTTCATCAACTCGCCCGGTATGACAAATTGATCCGCTTTTTCAGGATACAACTTGCGCCATTGCTCACGAACAAATGCGTTAAAGAGCAGGCCAATATCTTCTTTACGCTGCACTAATGGCGGCATAAATAGCTGATACGGCGCCAGCTTTTCAAACAACATCGACACCATCGACGACTCATCAACGGCACTACTCTCCTGATGGCTGGTTATTATAATGCGACATTCAATAGGTATGGCTTTAGTGCTACCTTTAGGCATGACACTTTGGCTCTGCAATGCGCGGCTCAGTAGTTGGTGTATGTTGTCTGACGCGTCTTCGATATCTTCCAACACAATAGTGCCGCCAGCCGCCTGCTCGAAATAACCCGGCTGATGCTTAGCATTTCTGACCACCCCAAATAACTCTGTTTCAGCGACCGCATCGTGAATGGCGGCTAAATTCACTGAAATGAAAGGCTTATCATCGCCAAATTGTTCTTTATGAATGGCATACGCGGCTTGTTGCTTACCAACACCAATAGCACCACGAATAATAACAGGTACGGACAACGTCGCCAGATGCTCAACTCGGTGACGTATTGCCTGAATATCTGCGCTAATACCCATTAGCGTATGGCTGTCGTCAACTGTCGTGTCTTTTAACGGAAGGCGTTTAAACAACAGCACAATACGATGGTTAAGTCCGAGTACGACACCGTTATCCAGTTCGTCCTCACTCACCAGATACTCGTCCTGAGGGCGGCGGCCGGCTAATGTCAGAACGGTTTTAGTGCTGTGCGCACGCAACTTGATGCCACCACTGTCAGTGGCCTCAAAGATAATAGGCGAGCGGCTCACATATTCATCGAGCAATGCGCGGCCGGCATTACCATTTTTCGCAAACTCAGGTTTTACACGACTTAAGTAGTCCGTTCCTGATAGGTGCAAGTCGAGCAATGCCGCTCGCTCACCAATACGCTCCCGGTTCGGGTGCGTGGCTATAATGAGCATAGGCACGCGCTGGTATGACTCTACCAGTTCATCAACCGCATGTTTTGTGGTGCACTGGGTAACACTCATTGACGCTAATCCTTAGCTTGACTGTGTGTAAGACGGCATAATTTGTGCTGGGAATCAGCAAAGGTTAATGACAAACTAAGCCTTAACATTTTGACCTTTTATACCGCACATGGAACAGATATTCTACTGGACAGATCAGGCTGGTGTCGCTGTTTTTGCGATAGCTGGCACATTATTAGCGTTTCGTAAGAAAATGGACGGCTTTGGTGTCATTGTTCTCGCTTCTGCGACTGCTATTGGCGGTGGAACGATTCGGGACTTAATACTTGGCTTGCCGGTGTTCTGGACGCACGATGAAGTTTATCTGTACACCATTTTAACCGCTGCATTACTCACCATTGTGTGGTTAAGATTTAAAGCCTACATACCCATGACAACGCTACAAATAGCCGATGCTTTCGGGTTAGCCTTTTTCGCAGCCATGGGCGCCGAAAAGACACTAGCCGCAGGCTTCTCCCCATTTATTGCCGTTATTATGGGTACAATATCGGCGTGTTTCGGCGGCATGCTTCGCGACGTTTTAGCGCGCGACATACCTATGGTGCTAAAAGGCGAACTTTACGCTACGACCTGTCTGGTTGGCGCTACGGTATATGTGTTACTGGTGCCATTCCAACCACTTATTGCGCTCGCCGCCGGTATGTCAGCAACATTAGTCATGCGCTTAGGCGCTATTAAATATCAATGGTCATTGACAGTGTTTCGTGACCATCAGGATCATTACTAGCAAAAAATAATAAGGAAAAACTATGCTAAGTATGATTGGTTTAATTGGAGGGTTAACCTTACTTATCGTGCTTACCCTGCGTGGGGTGAACTTATTCATTAGTGCCCCATTATGTGCGCTGGGCGTTGCAGTGACCAGTAACGTCAGCGTGCTTGCCGGAGATGCTAATTTTGTAACGACTTATATGGATGGCTTTTCTGGATTCATAGCATCTTGGTTTTTTATGTTCTTACTAGGCTCAATGTTCGGTAAGTTTATGGAGGACACTGGTGCTGCAGACAGCTTGGCCAAGTCTATTATCGATAAACTCGGTCGTAAACAAGCGGTACTAGCGGTTGTTCTCGCCTGCGCAGTGCTAACTTACGGCGGAGTGAGTGTGTTTATTGTTGCTTTTTCAGTTTATCCAATGGCTTTAAGCCTTTTTAAAGACGCAAATCTTCCACGCCGATTTATCCCGGCTGCACTTACCTTCGGTTCTGTTACTTTCACAATGACCTCGGCTGGTTCCCCGGAGATACAGAACTGGATACCTATCAAGTATTTAGGGACTTCCCCGTATGCGGCCTGGGAAGTTAGCTTGGTGGTTGCGTGTTTAATGGCTGTTATGGGCTACTGGTGGCTCAAGAAAATGATAAACAAGGCTGTTGCTAATGGAGAGTGCTTTGAAAGTCGCCCCGATGACCCCGAAACAATTGTCCGTGACTTACCTTCCCCGTTGAAATCTCTTATTCCGCTTTTGGTGGTACTCAGTATCTCATTCTTCTTCCACGAAGAGTTTCAGCAAAACGCTTTAATACTGGCGTTGCTGGGTGGCGTTTTGTCATTGGTCATTATTAACATCAAGCATTTTCACCGACCACAGAATGCCATTAATGAGGCAACCGTAGGAGCTCTTCTCGCTATTGGTAATACCGCCGCTGTTGTTGGCTTTGGTAGCGTCGCTAAAATAACGCCAGCGTTTGAACAGGCTGTTACAGCAATGACAGGATTACCCGGCAATGAGCTGGTGGGGGCAGCAGTAGCGGTCAGTGTGATTGCGGGACTGACGGGCTCAGCTTCCGGAGGACAGGCCATAGCGCTTCCAGAAGTGGGGCCTCACTATTTAGAGGCCGGCGTTAACCCTGAACAGCTTCATCGAATTGTCTCAATTTCTTCCGGAGCCTTAGATTCACTGCCTCATAATGGCTATATCGTTACAACCATTCGCGCTATCTGTAAGGAAACTCACGGCGCCGCATATTGGCCAATAGCTGCGGTAACCGTGGTTGTCCCTTTTATTGGGCTAGCTATCGCTATTGGCCTGTTTATGATTTAACGCATAGTTTCTTAAGCTTAAGAGTCGCCAAACAGGCGGCCCTTAAGCTTATCTTTCAGACTGTCTTCAATTTTAGATTTCAGTAACTCTTCCAGTTTCTGGTCTTTCTCACCTGATTCGCTGTTCCATTGCGTCAGGCTTTGTAGCAGCTCTTCCTGACCACCTAGCTGATCAGACACTTTTGCGGTTAAGTCAGCTTTAATATCCGCCAGTTTACCATCAGCCTCTGACATGGCGGTGTCGGCCAGTAAACTGCCCAGTTGATCATCCAGGTCCGAGTCAAAACTCAGCGAAGGACTCTGAATATCGCCCGTAATGTTGGTCGCAATGTCCAAACGCTGTAACTGGCTAAGCGCACTGGCAATAGCATTGGTCAGTTTGCTGGAGCCGCTGGCATCCATGTCCAGGTTCAGCATTCTGACCATGGCGTTACCATCAAGCTTGTTTTCTCTGACTAAAATAGTCCCGTCACTGTCTAGCAATGAAGAGACAATTTGGGCGCTCAACTCCGCACTTTCACTCAATCCAAGGTTCTGTAACTGCGCACCTTTTAACTGCCATTGTTGCTTGGCATCAATACCCAAGTCTGAGAGCGAGAGTTCGCCATTTAAGTTAAACGCCTTCCAGAGTTCACTGTTATCAGCACGCGCCTGGTAGGTCGTTGGCTGCCCCAGTAAATTGTGCTGATGAGTAATATTCTGCCAATCAACATCAATGACGGTGCCCGCCACCATAAACTCAGTACGCGCCTTTTTAATCAGAAATTCCGGTGGTGCGTCTTCCTCAGCAAAAGAAATGCTCTGACCTTCGCCACGGACTGGCTTAACGGTTTCTGAATTGTCTGAACGCGCCAGCATGGGCCCCAGTTGCTCGTAGGCCAGCAACAAGTATTGACTCCATTGCTTCGCCTGTTCACCCAATAGCAGGCCGGTCACGTTCTGTAAGCCCTGCCCATCCATACTAAAAAACGACTTAATTCTATCAAGATCATTGCCCGGCGCGTTTTTCAGCTCTGTGACTTGTGTTTGCAGCACATCTTTCGCTTCTGACACTCTGTTCCGGAAGTTTGCTATAGCCTCTTTGTCTTTACGAATAGACTCTTTAAGTTCGTCTAAGGTCTCTTTGCGCGCTGAAATATCTCCTAAGCCTTTAACATCGCCTTCGGTTATTTCTTTTATCTTTTGCTCGTACTCTTTAATTTTGTCTTCACTCGGCAAAGCGTCTTTCGCAGCCACCACCTCTTGCTTTTGTTTCTCATACTCGGCTTTCGACTGCTCTATCACTTTATCGGTCTGCAAGTCTACCTGAGCCATAATCTCATCGGTCGACGGCAGTGACATTTTTAAGTCTTCCCAGGATTGTCCGGCCCACTGCTTCATGTCATCTTCTGACGGCAGAACGTACACCTCGCCTTCTCTATCACGCTCTTGGTTGACTCTTATGCCAGTCATCGTCAGCTGTTCAATAAGAGTGCGCCCTAAAATGAGCTCTGTCGGGCTGATATCGGCAGACGCTTCCCCCACTTGCACCCGGTTATGCGTTGGTTGCTGAGGATTTGTCACTTGCACACCTTTTATGCGCAACGCCAGTGGCGACCAGCTGTGCTCAACCTGCTCAATATTAACTTCAGCGCCATTTAAGCGCCCGAGTGTGTGCTCCAAAGTCACTTTTATAATAGAGTCCAGAAATAACCAGGAAATAGCAACCAACAGCAGCAAAAATCCAGCAAATACGGCCAGCCCAGGCCAACGAATAATACCTCGTTTCATGGTTACCCCCTCAGACTCGTATAAATTTGCCAGAACCGACTGCCTTTAATAACTTGCACAACTCTCAGTTTCATAAAGGCTTTTTGAATACGCTTACGATAATTTGCCACGACAAAATAGCTAATAGCGGCAACAAAAGGCGCTGCCAACAAGCTGAAAATGACACTACCCATGGTTATGGTGTGGTTAAACATAGACAACCGCCCTACCGCACTGGCATAAGCGGCTTCGTAGATACCCTGCCAGCTTGAAGCATTCAAAATACTCAGGCCAATGTCGTGGAACACCGGATCCAACAGGTAGGCAATACCCGAGAACACACCGAAAGAAACCAGGAATAAACTTAAATTCACCCGAAAAATAAGGGCCGCAAGAATAATAATGAGGTTATGGATCCGCCACAGCGGCGTCAGACCAATGAACATTCCTAAAACTACTGCTAACGCCAGCGCCCATGGGCTCGTTTCCGAGTTCAACGCCTTTAGCAGCTTAGCCAAAATTGTCAGCATTTATCTGACTCCTTTCAAAGCAAAAAAACAATAAAATCTGCTTGTTATCCGTTATCTTTCTAATATAGTGTCAGTTGCTTTTAATAAGCAAATAAACTCGTGGGTTTTACACTTTTTATATCAGGACATCATGCAAACTCAGGCTCACGTCATTATTGACGACATGGTCGATTGGCAGCCATATTACCCTAGCCAAAGCTTACTTAGCGCAAGTGAGTACTTGCAAACCACTCACTCGAATTCGCGTCAAAGTATTTTAAACCTTTGTAACGACCTGTCTTACTTGTCGACCGGCTACTATGTCAGCCTATTAGCGGAAGCCCGCGGCCAAAAAGTCATTCCGTCAGTTGCCACTATTAACGATGTGAACAACTTTTCACACTATCAGTTACTCATTAATGCGACCGACCGATCACTTCTGCGTTACCTGCAACAGTCCGACAAGAAATCGTTGTCCTTACTTATTTGTCTCGGTATGTGCGAAGAAAAAGCACTGACAAACTTTGCCCGGCAGATTTTCGAGCGCTACCCATGCCCAATATTACGAGTACAGCTTGAGTTTAATGGTCGCTGGCACATTTCAGCTTTGCAGGCCGGTGCCCTAAACCAGTTAGACGACAACGAGCAAAGCTTTTTCGGTAATGCTTTGGATCAGTTCAGTAAACGAGTTTGGCGTAAAGCTCGCTCTCGTAAGGAGCTGCGCTTTGATCTGGCCATATTACACAACCCGGACGAGGCTATTCCTACCTCTGACAAACGCGCTCTAAGCCAATTTATTAAGGCGGCAAAAGAAGCGGATATCGACGCCGAGTTAATAACCGCAGACGACTTCAACCGTTTGCTGGAGTTTGACGCGTTATTTATAAGAGAAACCACACGAATTAACCATTACACCTACCACTTTGCTAAAAAGGCAGAAGCCAACGGTATGGTGGTGATAGACCATCCTGACGCTATTGTTCAGTGCGCTAATAAGGTGTTTTTGAAAGAGCTGTTAGACAAACACAAAGTAGCCACACCAAAAACTAAATTATTACTGAGTCAATCCGACATCGACTATAAAGCTATTGGTGACTCTTTAGGCTACCCGGTGGTTTTAAAAATTCCTGACGGTTCATTTTCTATCGGTGTCGAGAAGGCAGAAAACCTCGCGCAGTTACAAGCGACTGCGGAATCATTATTTAAACAGTCGACTATTTTGCTGGCACAAGAGTTTATTAAAACGGACTACGACTGGCGTATCGGCGTACTAAATAATCGACCTATTTATGCCTGCCAGTACTTTATGGCACGTAACCATTGGCAAATTTATAACCATAAAGAGTCATCTTCTCGCGCTAAAAGCGGCTCGTTTACAACGTTGGGGGTGCATCAGGCACCTAAAGATGTGGTTCGCCTGGCATTACAGGCAACCCGGCTTATTGGCGACGGTTTATACGGTGTCGATATTAAACAAACCGAGCGCGGCCCCGTGGTAATAGAGATTAACGATAACCCGTCCATTGAATACGGCGTGGAAGATCTGCACCTGGGGTATGAGCTTTACCGTCTCATTATGGCGGACTTTAACCGCAGGCTAGACGAGCGCAAGTAAGATCAGGTAACCCACAGTGAATGTCAATGTCAAACGGGCTCAACTTTCAGACCTGGATAACTTAGTCCGGCTGGAACGCGCGACCTTTAATTACAGTTGTATTAGCCGTCGTAGCTTTAAGCACTTAATAAGCTCTGCAACGGCTTACTGCTGGGTAGTGCGAGACGGAAACAAACTGCTTGGTTATGCGCTGGTACTGACCCGTAAAAACAGCTCGGTGTGGCGGCTCTACTCCATTGCCGTAGCGCCAGAAGCGCGCGGCAAAGGTATTGGCCAGAAGCTTATGGATGAGCTTATTTCATGCGCTAGAACAAGCCAGGCGAAAGCTCTTTCATTAGAGGTTAAATCAGACAATAAAGCCGCAATAGCCTGGTACCAGGACTGCGGCTTTGAAACTATTGATGTTCTCGCTAACTATTACGATGACGGCTCTGATGGCTTAAAAATGCGCTTTACTTTTGATCCGGAAAGTCCGTAAACGCGCCTTCAACACCGGTAGTTTTCAGCCACTTTCGCAATTGTGAGTGAGACTCTACACCTTCAGGTAAGTCATCCGCGCGCAAGGTATACACGTGAACATCCAAGCCTTTTTTGTCAGCCGTGTCTAACACTGTTGACCATTGGGGCTGCCCCTCTTTTACGCCTTCCAGTGCGTGACTCAACCAAAGACCAATGCCCTCGGCATAAGACTTCACCGCTTCCAGTCCGGCACTGGTACGCATAGAGCTGTAATCCACATCGCTCATGCCCCAGTCGTTATCACCAATAAGCTGTATAAGCGGTTGCTCCCAGTTAAACTCACGTTTCAATCGGCGTAGCACTTCCGGGTCGAACGACTGCAAATAAATTGGGGTCGCCATAGTGTCGTGATAACCATTTTGAGCGAGTACCGACATAACCGCAGCCGTTGCATCATATCCTTGTTGCTGGTACCAACGCGGCGACTTTATCTCAACGTATATACCTGTGTTTTCTTCGCGAGTGCGGTTCAGTTCATGAATTAATTTGAGTTGCTCGTCCAGGGTTTGAATGGGAAAGCGAACCTCAGTATTTGCGAAGCGCTTAGGATATACCAGCTCATAGTCCTTATGCCGTGGCGTTATTGACAGCTGTTTTAACTCAGCAAGGGAAAAATCCACCACATAATAATGACCATCGGGGCGGTGCTTTTCCGGAAATACCTGGGAAACATCGGTAATGTAATCCAGCACTTCGTCATGCAGCACAACAGGCACACTGTCACGGGTTAACTGTATGTCTTGCTCAATATAGTCTGCGCCCATTGCATGCGCCATAACGGTGCTGGCTTGCGAGTGCTCGGGTACATAACCCGATGCTCCCCGGTGTGCAATGTCTATAAACTGCGGTATTTTCAGGTCGGACAGTGACCCTTGCTGCGGCAGAATTTCTGCGGTTGCTGAAGAAACAATAACGCCCAGAAAACTTACCGCATAGACAAGTATTTTAGTCATTATTCCAGCTCACATTTAACACCTTATCGCCCAATGAACGATAGCGCTCAAACAATGCGTCTATCGGCTCCGGCTCAGTGCTCAACTCCCGGCCTCGAAGGTATTCCGGGTTATACAATTTACTGGCTGAACGTTCACCTAAGTCACAGGCGAAAGTCACAATACGTTGTCCAGCCCCTTTTTTCAGCGCTGCCGCTAAAGCAGCAGCAACATTCAGGGCAGAGCTGCTGCCGAGTACAATGCCGTCATGGTCGCGTACGTAACGGGAAATAGTCACTAAGTCCTGGTCCGGTAAGTTAACCGCATGGTCTATTTTTGCCTGCTTAAAGTTTTCCACTAAGCGCATAATACCGATGCCTTCAGTCATCGACCCGCCATGTGACACATATTCGCCGGTTTTCAGAAACTCATAAATGCCAGAGCCGTCAGGGTCTGCCAGCCACACATCAATGGTCGAGTCCTGCTCTTTGAAAAACTTAGAATTACCGCCAATAGTACCGCCCGTACCTGCCACCGACACAAAAACGTCGATATTACCGTTCATTTGTTCCCAAATTTCGGGCGCGGTGTGCAGGTAATGCGCCCGTGCGTTACTGGTATTTTCAAACTGATTCGCCCACCAGCAATCATCGCGCTCTTCTGCTAAACGACGCGCCGTATGATAAAAGTGGTTTTCATTTTTAAAAGGTACCGGGTCCACTGCCATCAACTCACCGCCATGCAAGCGTATCATTCGCTCTTTTTCCGGAGTCTGGTCATTGGGCATCACCGCCAGCATGTTTAGCCCGTAAGCTTTAGCAACGACAGCCAAACCAATGCCAGTGTTACCCGCGGTACCCTCAACAACGGTCATTCCCGGCTTCAGCTCGCCACGTTCCATGGCATCTTCAATAAGCTGCTTTGCCGCACGGTCTTTAATAGAGCCGCCCGGGTTTTGAAACTCGCACTTCAGGAATATGTCGCACCCCGTCAAATCCGATAATGACGGAATACGTAAGAGATCGGTCTGCCCAATTAAGTCACTCTGACGTTCACCTACCAGCATGGCTAAACCCTTTAATCATTCAATAGTGTTGGTAAATAGTATCTCTTCTGAGCACACCGCATCAATAAGACTTTTTGGTGCAATGCACCCGCTTAGTGCAAGTTTCCGCTTTAATAAGCTCTTAAAAAGAAATTTAACCTTAAAAATCAACACTTTGTTTTTTGGCATGGTTCGTGAAAGGCAAAAGTTAACACTGCATTAACAAGGTAAAACCCATGAAAATGATTATCGCATTAATTAAGCCGTTTAAATTGGACGACGTGAAGGAGTCTTTATTCGAGATAGGCTGCCAAGGACTAACCGTATCGGAAGTCAGAGGTGTTGGTCGTCAAAAAGGACACACCGAACTTTACCGAGGCGCCGAATACACCGTTGATTTTCTCCCTAAAATTCGTATCGAAATTGCGGTTAGTGACGCGCAGCTAGAGCGAGCGTTAGAAGTCATTCAGTCAGCGGCGCAGACCGGCGCCATTGGCGATGGGAAAATTTTTGTCACCCCTTTAGAGCATTGCATACGCATTCGCACTGGAGAAACGAACGAACAAGCTTTATAGAGGAAGCACTCATGGAATCTCAACAGCACTTAGCGCAACTGCCTTATGTTTTAGACACTTTCTTTTTATTAATCTCCGGCGCCTTTGTTATGTGGATGGCCGCGGGTTTCTCTATGCTTGAAGCCGGTTTGGTCAGAGCTAAAAACACGACAGAGATACTGACTAAGAACATCACCCTATATGCGTTAGCCTGCCTCAGCTATTTGTTTATTGGTTATGCCATCATGTACCCAAATGCGGCGCCAACAGCCCACGCAGCTGACGCCGGCTTCTTTTTCCAAATGGTGTTTGTCGCCACCGCAATGTCTATTGTTTCGGGCGTTGTTGCAGAGCGCATGAAACTCAATAGCTTTTTACTTTTTTGTGTTGCATTAAGCGCCTTTATTTACCCAATCCAGGGCGCATGGAGCTGGGGTGGCGGTTTCCTGTCAGAACTTGGCTTCGTTGATTTTGCCGGTTCAAGTATTGTTCACCTAACCGGAGCATCCGCCGCTTTTGCCGCTGTTCTATTACTTGGTCCACGCTTGGGGAAATATTCTAAATCAGGTGCCGTAATGGCCATTCCAGGCGCTAATATGCCACTGGCCACTTTGGGAACTCTGGTTTTATGGTTCGGATGGTTCGGCTTTAATGGCGGCTCTCAGCTTGCATTAAGCTCTACCGCGGATGCCAATGCTATTGCTTCCGCCTTTGTGAATACCAACATATCAGCAGCGGGAGGAACGGTCGCGGCCTATTTGTTTACCAAAGTCTTTTTTAAAAAGGCTGACCTCACGATGATTCTAAATGGCGCCCTCGCAGGCTTAGTTGCTATAACAGCACAACCCGTTACTCCACCAAGTTGGCTGGCGGCCATTGTTGGCTTTACGGCAGGAATACTGGTTGTGCTATCCATTATTTTTCTGGACAAACTGCATATCGATGACCCTGTTGGGGCTATTTCAGTTCACGGGGTGGTGGGAATATTCGGTACCCTGGTCGTTCCAATCAGTGACTCGGGGGCAACTCTGCTTAACCAGTTGATAGGAGCATCCGTCATTCTGGCCTGGGGCTTTTTAACGAGCTTTGTCCTTTGGGGGTTACTGAAATTCACAATCGGAATAAGGGTCACCAAAGAACAAGAGTATGCGGGCTTAGATAAAGTGGACTGCGGCGTGGAGGCTTACCCTGAATTTATTCGCTCTCCGGAAGGACAGTGACTACTCATTGTCAGGGTTATAGCTTCCTGTTAAGTTAATGCGACATTTCTGGAAAGAATGGACCAAATGTTATGGCAACCTCTAAGGCATATGTTGAGGAATTATTAGCCAAGGCCGATATTCGCATTAACGGAAACCGCGCCTGGGATATGCAAGTTCATGACGAGTCTGTTTTTGATGAGGCTCTTTCGCGTGGCAACCTGGGACTTGGTGAGTCTTATATGGCTCGGCTGTGGGACGCCGAGTCATTGGATCAGTTCTTTTTTAAGCTGCTGCGCTCTGGCATTCAGGACGAAGTAAACCCTGCCCGGCTCATTTTTCACTCTCTGAAAAGCCGCTTATTTAACTTACAGGACAAGTCGCGTGCCTGGAAAGTCGGACAACACCACTACGACATGGGCAACGACCTGTATCAAGCCATGCTTGATGACAACATGGTCTATACCTGCGGTTACTGGGAAAAAGCGGATAACGTAAACGACGCACAACGTGACAAGCTAGAGCTATGCTGCCAAAAGCTAGGGCTGAAACCAGGCATGACGGTGCTGGATATTGGTTGCGGCTGGGGTAGCTTCATGAAGTACGCTGCTGAAAACTATGGTGTGAAATGTGTGGGCGTCACCATTTCCAAAGAGCAGGTGGCGCTGGGCGAGAAACGCTGTGAGGGGCTACCTGTCGAGTTCCGTTTACAGGACTACCGTGACTTAAACGAGCAGTTTGACCGAGTCATTAGCTTGGGCATGTTTGAGCACGTTGGGCAGAAAAACTACGACGACTATATGGATGTGGCATTACGCTGCACCAAGCCTGACGGACTTTTTCTGCTTCACACTATTGGTAAAAACGTCAGTGATACGGCGGCCGACCCATGGATAAGCAAATACATTTTCCCCAACGGGGAAGTTCCCTCTATTTCTCAAATTGGACAAGCACTGGAACAGAAGTTTGTCTGCGAAGATCTTCATAACTTTGGGGCGTATTACGATAAAACGCTCATGGCCTGGTTTGAGAACTTTGATGCGGCCTGGCCGCAGCTTAAAAGCCAGTTTGATGATGAGTTTTATCGCATGTGGAAATATTATCTGCTGTCTTGCGCCGGTGCTTTCCGCGCTCGCGACATTCAGCTTTGGCAGTGGGTATTGTCGCCTAAAGGTCAGCTCGACGGTTATTTAAGACCGCAGCTTTAACGCTGCGGTTTATCGTCTTCATAGACATCGGTGGTATTAAACTCGGACATAAACAGCTGCCAAAACACCAAGAATAGCGCGGCAATGAGAGGCCCTAAAACGAAGCCGGTAATACCAAATAATGCAATACCGCCCAGCGTTGAAAACAACACTAAATAATCCGGCAGTTTGGTATCACGTCCCACTAAAAGAGGACGCAGTACATTGTCGGCCAGACCAATGACCACTGCGCCGTAGGCTACTAGTATAGAGCCAGCAACCCAACTTCCCGTCGCAAAGAGGTAAATCGATACCGGCAACCACACCAAGCTTGCTCCCACTGCAGGTATTAGCGACAAGAACGCCATAACCACACCCCATAAAATCGGGCCGGGAATATCTAACAACCAAAATATAAGGCCACCTAACGCACCTTGCACCATAGCAACGACAATGTTTCCTTTTACTGTCGCACGAGTCACTTCGGCGAACTTTTGAAACAATTGGCGTTCACGTTCGTCACCCAGTGGCAATGCCTTCATCAAGACATACAGCAACTGCTTACCGTCGCGAAGCAAAAAGAAGGTCAAATACAGCATAAGTGCGACACTCATAATAAAAGCAAACGTATTTTGACCAATACTTAAAGCTTGCTCCGCGAACATTCGGCTTGCCGTCACAGCGAATGATGACAGGCGCTCTCTAACGTCGGCTGGCGTAATATCGAACTGAGCCAGTAAGTCATTAATAAAAGGAAATGCGGTTCTAATTTCTTCGAAAAACTCACCCGGGTTGACCTTGCCTGAGTCAAGCTTTTGATAAAAGCTCAGACCTTCCTGAACAAACGAATAAGCAATGCCTAACACCGGTAATACAACAATGAACAAGGCCACCATCAGCGTACTTAAGGCCGCTCGGTTTGGCTTCTCGCCAAAAATACTTTTCAGTTTTTCCTGAAGAGGAAAGAATATAACCGCCACTGCGCAAGCCCAAAATATAGCTCCCCAGAACGGTTTCAGTACCAATGCAAATACAACACTGACAAGCGCCAAAGCCAGTATGAACGAACGCCTTTCAATAGACTCACGCATGGTGATATTCCCTAACTATTTATTAAATCTTGGTAAATGTCGTAAACATGCGGGTCGTGAACATCTAACTGTTCAAGCGCGAGCTGTAGCTTCACCAAATACTCACTGTTTGGACCGCTTGGGCCTGACGCCTGCCCGATATGCTCAGCCAACTCTTTACTGCTGGCAGGCCCTAAGAAGGCTTCGTTGTCCTCGGTTGCAATATAGACAAGCCCTTCATGCTGGCTGCCGTCTCGAAACGTCATGGGTGTGGTAAAGCGTAAATAGCCGTTTTTCTCTCGGTGATCCAAATGCTCAAACACATCGGGCGTGACTTTGTACGCCATACCCGTACACTTTTCTCCCGGTGTTTCGACTAATGTCAAAACGCGCCCCGGTGCTTCCGGCGTACCACGGTGGTCGTGTGACCCCTGCCAAAAACGCCGCGACCAACCTTCAATGTAAGCCGGCGCGCGCTCTAAGTAAGGAAAGTCGACCTTGTAAATCAGCGACCCATAGCCGAACAGCCAAACCTCGCTATGACCACTTAAGTCGTGACGTTTCTTGTTTTCGGCTATGGTGTTTTGCGACATACTTCTCCCGTTACGGCTTGTCGTTATTTAAGTCTTCTTCCTGTCGGAGGTAACCGGCGGCTTCCTCATCAGACGTTTGCTGCTTCTCATCTAAACGTTCTTGAGAGCCCGGAATCGCACGAGTCTGCTCATTAAGCTGATGAATTTGCGAGGCATTACCCAAGTCACGCTTGCTGGTCAGCGACGCTATTGACTCTCTGTCTTTCAAAAAGTCTATCACATCGTTTCGTATACTCTCGAGCTCCGCATCGGCTCTGTGCATTTCCAGAATATGCCGCGGGTGCTCCAGGTTTCTCATACCGCTAGCAGCAAAAGTCGTAGTTACTAATCGGGAAACAATAACCCAAGGGGTAATACTGCTTCTAACCAGCGTATTTTCAGAGCGCGTGCTGTCGTGAATACCGGTTCCGGTTGATATTTTAGACTCGGTGAATGTACCTTCACACTTAAAATAAATAAGTAACGACTCAAACTGGATCTCTGCGAAGAATAGGTGTGCTACATTCGTCAGCAAGTGGGCAAACGCCTTCAACAAATAACCAATTAAAAAGACATGAATGGCTCCAACCGCGACAGTCGCGAATGCTAAAAGCTCAGCAGATGCATTCACTTGATAGTCAATGCCTCGCAAGAAAGCAGCAACTTCTGTCACTTCATATGCCAAGAGAAAGGTTGCGATAATACCGCCAACAAACAGCAAATTGCCCAGCAGCAGACTTATAAAACGGAACTGACCAAACGATCCACCCAGCTCCATACCTTTCACTTTTGGCTGTATTTCCTGGATCATCTCACCATTAAATGCGCCCTTACCGTCTACTTGCTCTTGCAAGCTAGGGTTCAGTTCACGATAGACACGATTCGGTACTTCTTTGTAACGGCGATTCGCCATGACCAGGTTGTCGAGGTTGATAAATATTTCCTTCGGGTGCACTGACTCCTGCCAGTTTTCCCGAAGCTCTGATACTTCTGATACCGGGTTGGCTTTTGCAAGGCGCTTTTTAAGTAGAAAAACTGAAATAGCAGTAGATATTAATGCACCCAATGCGATGCCTGTTAGATAAAGCCCCGCATGAAACGAAGGCAACGCAGAAAACCAAACTTCCACTTCTGAGGCTGTCACGCTTTCAGAAGACATCCACCAGGAAAATACTAGCCCCACAATAACCGGCAGTAACAGTGAGAAAACAACCGTTTTCGCTAAAGCTCCAGCCCCCATTGAGTCAATGGACTGCTCTGCATTTCGTGAAATTGATGTTCCCGCTTTGCGCCATACTTGAATTAAATAAAGCGTCAGCAATACGGTATAAACAGGAAAGGCGAGTTCCCCAGCCTCTCCGGCGAAACCTGCCAAAGACACAAACGCAGCAAAACCGAACGCTATCATGGCGGTAATAGTACGAACCCAGGCGCCAAGCAAACGCTGCGCCATATTACGCACGGGGTATGGCATAAATAGCAGCTTAGGAAAAACCGTATGGGCAATGCGCGCCAGCAGTCCTTTAGGCTCTACAAAGGTCGCATTTTTACGACCCATAAGCATTTCTTCCAAGCCCCGATCGGTATAGCCAACATAAGGCATTTCTTCTTGTGAGGTACTGCGCTCCGACTTACTAAAGTTTCGAGCCAGAGACGTTGGGTGGTTACGCCCCACAAAGTAACGAAGCATGGCCATAATGCCGCCACTGATGACTTTTATGCCAGCAATCAGCAGCAGTACACCGAATATAGCCAGAACCCAACCGGTAAGCGCGTCTTCTTTGACTGAGCCGGCCGCCGATACCAGCAAAAAGACAGCCGCGACTAGCTGTATACCGCCACGCAAGGTGGTGACAAGTCCCTCTGTTTTAAATGGGTTTTTAAGCCCTAGATCTATGGAGCCGTAATCAAAAGCCACTGACAATCCCCTATTCGCTTTAGACAAAACTAAAGGTTAAAGGTTAACGACTCGTAAACTTTTGAGCAACGAAAATATCTCAGTTTTCTTTTTAAATCACCGACTTGGTAATCACAAAAATGCCCATTAGCACAAGAAACACAGCAAATCCTTTCTGGAGCTTTTCTTTGGGTAAGCTACGGCCGATTTTAGAGCCAAAAATACTCCCGAGAATTCCGCCGGCTATCATTATAGAAATAATAAACCAGTTAAACTCGACGTCGTTAGCTGACATGACTGCATAATATTTAAAGAAGCCGGCAATAGACTTAATGACGATAATTAACAAACTTGTACCAATTGCTACCGGCATTGATAGTCCGGCTAAAAGAACCAGTGCGGGTACAATGAGAAAGCCTCCACCGACCCCAACAAAACCGGTTATCACACCCACCACTAAGCCCTCAAGCGTTACTTTGGCATAGTTCATTTCAGTAACATGGCCAGGAGGCTTAGGCTTACTGCGCCACATAAGTAATGCTGCAACTATCATTAATAGAGAAAAGACAAGTAACTGCCAGCGGCTATCAACTAATGTGCCTATCCACGCACCACCGTATGTACCTATCATCCCGGGAATACCAAATACCCAGAAGTGGCGCCAGCTTACGTTTTTCCGTCTTATGTAGGAAATTGAGCCAAACAAACTGATGCCGGCAACAATTAATAATGACGAGGCAATTGATTCACCCGCGGGCATACCCACTAAGTACATCAGCACAGGAACAGTTAGTATTGAGCCCCCGGAGCCAAATAGTCCTAAACTCAAACCAATAATCACAGCACCTAAAATCGCTAGCAGCATTTTTTTACCTCATATTCTTATTTGAAATATGATTATAACAAAAAAGAATTAAAACAAAAAAGGCCGCGCTTAGTACGCGACCTTTAACCTGTAAATTACTTGCTAACCCGCAGAAATTACTTAAGGTTCGTCAAGCGTAGATAAGGACGCAGTGTCTCCCAGCCTTGCGGGAATTTCGCTTTTGCATCTTCGTCAGAAACACTTGGACGAATAATAACCGGTTTACCGGGCTCCCAATCTGCAGGGCAAGCCACTTCTTGACTATCCGTTGTTTGCAGTGCATCGATTACACGCAAGATTTCGGCGAAATTACGACCTACAGTCATTGGGTAAGTCATCGTCAGGCGAATTTTCATATCCGGGTCAATAATGTAAACCGAGCGGATAGCCGCATTGTCATCTTCATCCGGATGAATCATGTCATACAGTTCAGCCACTGCTTTGTCTTTGTCAGCAACAATAGGAAACTCAAGCACAGTATTTTGTGTTTCGTTAACATCTTTAATCCAACCTAGGTGCTCTTCAACCGTATCAGTTGAAAGGCCTAGTGGCTTAACATTGCGTTTAGCAAACTCTGGAGCTAACTGCGCAGTGCGACCCATTTCAGTCGTACATACTGGCGTGTAGTCGGCCGGATGACTGAAGAAAAACGTCCAAGACCCTTTAGCCCATTCATGAAAGTCGATGGGGCCTGTGGTTGTTTCAATTTTAAAGTTAGGTGCGATAGTGCCAATACGTAAACTCATTAGTATTTCCTCTCTTTCGATTGTCGTCATTTAGTTAATTCAATTAATTAAAATTTATTCGCCGGAATTTTGAAGTAATGCTGTCCATCTTTCTCGGCAGGTGGTAATTGCCCTGCACGCAAGTTAACTTGCAGAGCGTGTAACATTCTGTCTGGCAGCGCCAAGGTTTCATCGCGTTCGTCTCGTACCTTTCGGTACTCCTGCTCGCTGACATCACCCGATAAATGCACATTGCTTTGTTTGTGCTGCGCCACAGTGGCTTCCCACTGAGCCTCGCGTCCGCCTTTTCCGTAGTCATGCCCAACAAACAAGCGTGTCTCTTCGGGAAGGCTCAAGATACGCTGCAATGATTCCCATAAATCTTTTGAAGAACCACCGGGAAAGTCAGCGCGTGACGTACCACTGTCTGGATACATAAATGTGTCATGCACAAATGCGGCGTCACCCACAATATAAGTAATTGAACCCAATGTATGACCCGGTGATAACCAGACTTTGACTTCAAGATCACCAATGCTGAAGGTATCCCCCTTTTTAAATAACCGATCGAAATCCTTTTTCGGATCGAAGAGCCCTGATACGTTGTAGTAATCGCTCCATAGCTCTGCTATTTCACAGGTCTTCTCTCCAATAGCATTAGGTGCACCGGTTTTCTCTTTTAAATAAGCTGATGCCATCAAGTGGTCAGCGTGCGGGTGCGTATCTAAAACCCATTCGATGGTTAGACCGTTGTCTTTCGCCAGCTCCAATACTTCGTCAGCGCTCTCAAATGACGTTTTTGCGCTGCGCGGATCGAAGTTCTGAACAACATCAATAAGCGCCGCTTTTTTGGTATTAGGATCTGCAACGATATACTGAACAGATCCAGTGTCTTTTTCGTAGATTCCCCATACATCAGGAGAACTTCCACCTGTCGATGGGCTTTTGCGAATGATGCTTGTCATAATGACCTCCTCGCTTGAGTTTGGTTATAAGCATATAACAAAAAGTAATTACTTCAAGCGATCAGCCCATTTGAAAAACGATTACTTTAATCGTTATTTTAGATTTAAAATTTTGTTCTAATAGAATTGATAACTATAACTTATTGTTATTTGCCCATTGCTCTCTTTGGAGTTAGTGTTGGCTATATAGATATTACTTTTGGTTATATATTACTGAAGAGGCTTTATATATGTCATCAAAGAATCCTGTCGTTACTCACTTTTTCGATGAACCGACAAACACATACAGCTATGTTGTGCAGGATCCAGAATCTAAACACTGCGCTATCATTGACTCCGTACTCGATTTTGACTACGCCGCAGGCCGCACTAACACAGAGTCAGCTGAGGCTATATTGGCTTTTGTAAAAGAAAAGCAGCTTACCGTGGACTGGATTTTAGAAACCCACGTTCACGCTGACCACTTATCTGCGGCTCCTTATTTGCAAGAGAAAACCAGTGCAAAACTAGGTATTGGAGAACATATTAAGACCGTTCAGGAGACTTTCGGTAAAGCATTTAATGCGGGTACCGAGTTTGCTCGTGACGGTAGTCAGTTTGACCGGCTGTTTGCCGATGGAGATACCTTTAATATCGGTAATATTGAGGCAAGAGTACTACATACACCGGGTCATACGCCGGCCTGCCTTACCTATGTCATCGGCGACGCCGCGTTCGTTGGCGATACCCTATTTATGCCCGACTATGGCACCGCGCGCTGTGACTTTCCTGGCGGTGACGCTCGCACGTTGTACCGCTCTATACAGAAAGTATTTGCTTTGCCGGGCAACACTCGCTTATTTATGTGCCACGACTACAAAGCCCCCGATCGCGATGAGTATGCCTTTGAAACAACCGTTGCAGAAGAGAAGCAAAACAACATTCATGTCGGTGGCGGAAAAACCGAAGAAGAGTTTGTGAAAATGCGTACCGAGCGCGATGCGACACTGGGTATGCCCCGGTTAATCCTCCCCTCAGTACAAGTCAACATGCGCGCAGGGCAAATGCCGCCAGCGGAAGATAACGACCAACGTTACCTGAAAATTCCGCTTAACCTATTCTAAATGAGGTCTTGTTATGGAACGTCGTAAACTCAGCCCGTTTATCAGTGTTTCACCACAGATCTCTGTCGAGGATGTCGGTGTTGCTGCATCTCTGGGTTTCAAAACCATCGTCTGCAATCGCCCTGATAACGAAAGCGACGATCAAATCAATGCCGACAAAATTAAGCAGGCAGCTGAGAGAAATGGACTAACATTTAAACACTTACCCGTAGTTTCCGGGAATATCACCGACGATGATGTAAGTGCGTTTGCGAAGCTGATGGCCGATATCAAAGGCCCCGTACTCGCTTATTGCCGCACCGGCACTCGTTCATGTACCTTGTGGGCGTTGGCAGAGGCTGCTCATCTAGCTCCACAAACGTTACTCGATACAGCTCAAGAAGCAGGCTACGACCTCTCAGGTCAGCAATCCCGTATGCAGCAACGCTTTGAGCAAAGCACTGCTGACACTTCTCAAGCAAACGCCCCTTCGGTCAACAAACATACAGTGGTCATCGTTGGCGGCGGAGCCGGTGGCCAGTCAGTTGCCGCTAGTATTCTAAAGCGCCAACCGCAAACCGATATTGCTATTGTTGAGCCGGCTGAAGCACATTATTACCAGCCTGGATGGACCCTAGTCGGCGGTGGCGTTTTTGAGCGTGAGCAAACCAAACGACAGATGCGCGACATCATGCCGAAGGCCGCCAAGTGGTACCAAACCGCAGTCAGTCAGTTCCTGCCTGAGCAGCAACGCATCGTCCTCGAAAATGGTGACCAAATTGCGTATCAAAGTCTGGTTGTAGCAACCGGACTCAAACTAGACTGGGAAGCAATTCCGGGATTAAAAGAAAGTCTGGGGCTGCATGGTGTCACTTCAAACTATCGGTTTGATCTTGCACCGTACACTTGGAAATTAGTACAGGCCACCCGCAAGGGTAAAGCCATTTTCACGCAACCGCCAATGCCGATAAAGTGTGCTGGAGCTCCACAAAAAGCAATGTATTTATCTTGCGACGAATGGAAGCGTAGTAACTTTCTAAAAGACATTGATGTTGAGTTTTGCACGGCAGGCGCAGCTCTTTTCGGCGTCAAAGACTACGTACCGGCGTTGCAAAAATACGTTGATAGCTATGGCATCAATTTACAGTTTCAGCATAATTTAATTGCTGTAGACGGTCCCAATCAAAAAGCAACGTTTGCAGTAACTGACAGTAGCGGCCGTACCTCTGAAGTAGAGAAGTCATTCGATATGTTACATGTTTGTCCGCCGCAAAAAGCCCCTGACGTTATTGCCAAGAGCCCATTAGCCGATAAAGTAGGATGGGTCGATGTCAGTGCAGAAACACTGCAGCACAAACAGTATGGCAACATTTATGCCGTTGGAGATGTGGCTAACGCACCTAATGCGAAAACCGCTGCAGCAGTTCGTAAACAGGCCCCGGTCGTTGCCGAAAATGTACTGTCGACGCTTGCAGGTAAACCCGCAATGGCGGTTTACGAAGGCTATGGCTCTTGTCCATTGACGGTAGAGCGCGGAAAAATCGTATTGGCTGAATTTGGTTATGGCGGCAAATTACAACCTACCTTCCCAGCCTGGTTAGTTGACGGCACAAAACCGACTCGCTTGGCTTGGTTCCTAAAAGAGAAAATGTTGCCGTGGCTATATTGGGATATCATGCTTAAAGGCAAGGAATGGCTAGCCAAGCCTAAACACCTCAGTCACCGACCTGAACCGCATAGCGCACCTGACGCCTGCAATTTCGAAGAAAAGAAATAAACCTTTCCCAACCTAGTGGCGGCTACTCATTCTCTCCGGTAGTCGCTGCTTTTTAGTTAAAACGGTTTAAGTACTACCGTTTCCCCCTGTGGAATTTTCGGGTTATCAAGTTCGTTTGGCCCAAGGTGGCTAATAATAATCCACGTTTTGTCCTTGTAGGCAGCAACGATATTTTCCAGCATTCTTTTCGCCAGTTGACGCTCGAGCCCCGCAAAAGGCTCATCTAACAAAATAATGGGACGCCCTTGTAATAAAACTCTTGCTAACACAAGTCTCCGTAATTGACCGCCTGATAGCATCACGCCTCTGGCACCAACTAGGGTATTCAGTGATTCCGGTAAGGCTCTTACTACATTATCCAGTTCCACTAACTGCAATACCGCCCAGAGTTCTTCATCGCCCATAGGTTGATGCGATAGGTTCAGGTTTTCTCTTATCGACCCATCCAATACTTCCGTTCTTTGCGTTAAAAAGCTGATATGGTTATCTACATCCGCCCCTTGCGATAAGGTGATTTTTCCGGTGAAACAGGGCAGCCACCCCATAATGGCTTCGGCTAACGAGCTTTTACCAAGGCCTGACGGACCATTCAGCCAATGGACATAACCGGGTTTAAACTGTGCCGATACCGGCCTTATCAGGACTCGCTTGCCTCGTTTGACACTGATGTTATCCAGCGTCAAGGAAATAGCTTTTTTCAAAGACTTACTGCTGTGACTCTTCACTGGCTTCTGCACTGAGGCTTCATTAGCTAACAAGTGTTTCGCTGCCGCTACCGTTTTTCCATAACCTCCCCATTGAGACGGTAACTCCGCTGCAATCTCTTGCCACGCCAGCGCTGAGAGCACCAACATAATCATGTCAGCGCTGCTTATCATACCCGACTCAAAAGCAAAGCCTGAAAGTATCACCGCTAGCAAAAAGACGCTGTGAGAGAATATTTCGACAAGCCATAGTGTTTTATGCTGCATTGCCAGCTGCTTGTCGTCGAGCTGCTCTTGTCGTTGGGCTTGCTTTAGTAACGCCTGCCGGTGGGTTTTATACGCCCCCCATGCGAGTAGCTCAGTAGCTGACTCAGTAAACGCCATCGACTGCCGCCGCAAACGCTGTGTTGATTGCAGTTGTTGCATTGCCAAAGCACGTGTTTGCTTTGCCATTCGAACACTGACAAAGAGCACAAGCAATGCCGCTATTGCCAGTGCTATCGCTGCCGAAGGAATATAGATTCCCCAAAAGAGAATCAACAGACACGACGATAATACGAAAACCAACATCGGCGCCATAAGCCTTAACAGCAGGTTATCCATGGCATCCAGATTACGCGTTAAATATTGTACGCCGTCGGCAACTCGCAAAGGGGCTAAGCTTGCCAGCGAACGGCCTTGTAGTCTTTTGAACAGCGCGACACGCCAGCGCGCTTGTAGCTTTAAAACAGCATCGTGATTGATCAAACGCTCTACATAGCGGCTCAGAGTACGCGTCACAGCAAAAAAGCGAATTCCGGCCCCCGGTGTGTAAATATCAAATGCAGTATATAAAGCAGCGGCTGTTATAAACCAACCAGACAATGACAATAGACCAATACCAAATAACGCAGTCGCTGTCGCAAGCCCCAAGCCAATAAAAATCTGAAGCCGGACACTTCTAAGCTGCTTAAGCCAGGGCTTTAAATATTGCCAGTCACGGTGATTCATGCCGACACCTTTATTAATTGCGTAGCCCGTTTAATAAGTAATGGATCATGACTTGCGACAATGACGGTATTGCCATCATGGGCATAACTCTGTAAGCACTTTCTAATAGCTTCCGCAGACACTTCGTCAAGATTCTCCGTCGGCTCATCGGCGATAATGACAGCTCGTTGAGATAATAGGCAACGTGCTAACGCAAGCCGACGCTGCTCACCTCCAGATAGTCCGATCCCGTGCTCTGAAAGCTTAGTGCCAAGTCCCTCAGGGAGCGTTGCCAGAAGCTTATCAAGACGCACCTGTGCTAATGCTTCGAAAATTTGTGCGTCACTGTGATGCTCGAATATGTTGAGGTTAGCACGCAAGCTGCCTGCGGTTAGGAATGGTTGCTGAGCAAAATAGGCAATTTGGTGAGTACTTTCGACTGGTTGAGATAACTGTCCCTGAAACGGCAGCTGCCCCAACAGAACTTTGACTAGCGTCGTTTTACCGCTGCCTGAGTCACCTGTTATTACACAAAGCTCCCCCCGCGCTATCTCGCTATCAGGAAACTTTAATTGCTTATTAGCTCCGCTACTGCCAAATGTCACGCTTAGGTTATTCCAAGCATAAAGATGAGTGTCTTTGCGCAAATCATCACTAGTACCAGAGCTTTCTTCAGCGGTAAGGCTATCTTTATTTAACTCGCACAATAAGGTCGCGGCACCAACAGCCGCCGCGCGATCGTGGTAACTTTGCGCAAATTGTCGAAGTGGCGCAAAGTATTCCGGCGCCAGCAGCAAAACGAAGAGCCCTGTAAATAAGGTTAATTGGTCAGCGCCTAACCAGTCGATATAACCCAATAGACCAAAGCCCACATACAAAGCAACACCGGCAATCGCCACACTGGAAAAAAACTCCAGCACAGCTGACGATAAAAACGCAATACGAAGAGTCGACATAGTGGCTTTGCGGTAATCTTCGCCCGCTACTGCGACATCATTAACAGCAGCAGTACCGGCACCAAATAGCTTTAACGTCGTTAGGTTGCGTAATTTGTCAGTAAATACACGGCTCAACGCAAACGTTTGTTGTGCATGTTTTTGGCTTAACCTTTCAGCCCCTATACCAACAAGCGCCATAAAAACCGGAATAATCGGTCCTGAAATTAGGAGTAAAGCACCAACAACTGGGTTTAAGTAAAAGCACACCAGTAAAATAAGTAACGGAGAGGTGACGACCAAATACTGTTGCACCAAATAGCGGCTGAAGTAGCCCTTCAAAGATTCAATAGGCTCTAATTGCAACGAACCGTCTGCTGCCGCTAACGGCTTTCCCGCTAACACTTTTCGCTGCCAGTCGTCAGCAAGCTTCTGACGAGCTTGTTGGCTTGCCAATAATGTCGCTCTGCGCAGAAACTGTTGCTGTATTTGCGGCAGCGTTGCTCTTAACAAACTGGTGAGCGATAACCCGCTCAATAGCATTGGCTGAGACCAAAGTGAGTGTCCACTCACAAATAATCTTTCGGCCAATAGTGCCAGGAATGATAACTGCCCGATGACAGCCACTGTTTTTAATAAACCTAACAAAAACGCCCACTGAATGGGGCGTTTTACGTAAGCAGCAAGCTGCTTTAAATAGGCTGAAGCAGACGCAAAATCAGCGTTCATTCACCATTCCTAATGATAACCCTGGTCAGCTTTGACCTTACCTCGGAATACCCAATAGGTCCAAGCGGTATAGACCAGTACAATTGGAATAACGAATAGCAGCCCTATTAACAGAAACAGCTGAGACTCGTGTGCTGACGCCGCATCCGCAAGAGTATAATTCGGCGGTACTACGTAAGGCCATTTACTTGCCAACAAGCCTAAATACGTAAAGATAAATAGCGCCATGGTCGCAATAAATGGCGTGCCTTCGCGACGCTGACTAACAGACCGATAAATCCAGAATGCACTGAGTAAACCGAGTATAGGCAGTAGCCAAATTGCAGAGAAGCCACTAAACCAGCGCTCAGCCACAAATGCATCGACAAACGGAGTCCAAACGCTAATGACAAGGAAAATGATTAACACAGCTGCCAATAGTGGTTTAACAAGCTTGTAAGCCCAATCTTGAGTCGCTCCTTCTGACTTCATCACTAACCAGGTTGCACCAAGCAGTGCATAACCCGCAACCAAACCTACACCGGTCAAAACAGTGAAGGGTGTTAGCCAATCTAATGCACCGCCAACGTACCGCATATTCTCTGTTTCAAAACCTTGAATGTAAGCGCCCACTACCGCGCCCTGTGCAAACGCTGCAACGGTGGAGCCAATAGCGAATGACCAGTTCCATAAGTACCTGGACGAATGCGCTTTAAACCTGAATTCAAAGGCTACACCACGGAAAATGAGCCCTGCCAGAAGTAAAAACACACCAATATAAAGTGCAGGTAAGAAGATTGAATAGACTAAAGGAAAAGCAGCCAACAACCCGGCTCCACCAAGCACTAACCAGGTTTCGTTGCCGTCCCAAACAGGGGCAACCGAATTCATCATAATATCTCTATCTTGTTCGCTCGGTGCGAACATAAACAGGATACCCTGCCCCAAGTCAAAGCCGTCCATCAGTACATACATGATGACACCAAAGGCAATGATTGCAGCCCAAATATAGGTTAAGTCAAAAACGGGTTCACTCATAACTGACATCCTTAATCAAAGCTTGCTTCAGCAGCAGACAGTGGGCGTTTCGGACGATGTTTCTCATCATCGTGTTGTTCGGTACCTTCTGTACCTGTACGAATAACTCGCGTCAGATAGTAAGCGCCAGCAGCGAAAACAAACGCATAAACTAAGAAGTACCCAATCAAAGTAAACAGTGCCATCCCACCCGTTAACGATGGAGTAACTCCCTCTGCGTGCGTCATTTGCCCATAAATCAAATAAGGCGCGCGACCCACCTCGGTGACGAACCAGCCGGCCAATACAGCAATAAACGGACTTAGCGTCATTAAACGCAGTGTTTGTAAGTACCAACGCTTATGCATATAGGCTTTGTTACGTCGCAGGAACAGTCCAATAACAGCAACCAACACCATTAACAAACCCATAGCCACCATAATCCGGAAGGACCAGAATACGATAGGTACATTTGGCTGTAACTCCGGTGGCTGCTCTTTCACACCAGGAATTTCACCGTCCCAGTCGTGAGTTAATATGAAGCTAGCCATTTTCGGAATGCCCACTTCAAAGTGGTTGGTTTGCTGCTCTTGATCTGGAATTGCAAACAATAACAAAGGCGCGCCTTTTTGCGTTTCCCAGTTACCTTCCATCGCAGCCACTTTAGTTGGCTGATGCTCAAGCGTATTTAAGCCGTGCAGGTCGCCAATAAAGACTTGTAGTGGCGTCAGGAATAATAGCAGCCAAAGCGTCATCGATAATGCTTTACGATGTAACTCCGTGTCCCGCTTTTGAATCAGGAACCAGGCACTAACACCTGCAACCACAAAACCACCGGTCAAGAATGAAGCCAAGCCCATGTGAGCAAATCGATACCAGAAAGACTCGTTAAAGATGGCCGCCGACCAATCGACTACATGGTAGATACCGTCACGAATCTCTACCCCTGCAGGCGTTTGCATCCAGCTGTTAGCCGAGAGGATCCAGAATGACGAAATAAAGGTACCAATAGAGACCATCAACGCCGCAAAGAAATGCACACCGTTAGGCACTTTGCCTCGACCAAATAGCAATACCCCTAGAAACGCAGCTTCAAGGAAGAATGCTGTCACAACCTCGTAACTAAGCACAGGCCCCAGGAAGTTTGCGGTTGCCAGAGAGAAATTACTCCAGTTCGTACCAAACTGAAACGACATGACAATGCCTGACACAACTCCCATGCCAAAAACAACAGCGAAAACCTGCGTCCAGAACGCGCCTAAACGTTCCCATTTCGGGTTATTGGTTTTGAATGCAAGGCCGTAAATGAGTGCAATATAAGACGCCAGTCCGATAGTAAATACCGGGAAAATGGCATGGAAAGACACAACAAATGCGAATTGAATTCGCGAGAGGAACAGCGGGTCAAGTTCCATCACATCATCTCCTAACTAAGGATTTAAGTCATTCTAAACAATAACCTTACAATATCAAGGGTTATTGGCTTTAATTTTTTGATCTAACTAAAAAAGCGCCTCGAATCTTCCCAACTTCGAATCCAGTCGCTTTATCGTTTGGGTACTTGTCGGTAATTACTTTTCTTAGCTCAGGCTCAATGCTCGAGCCATGACACGCCGCACACTGTGGCTGCATAACGATGGCTTTCATCCAAACCGTTTGCCCCTCTTCATTCGTGTAGCGCTGAGTCGGTACGTTTTCTTTCGTTTTGTTCCATAACCGCTCGAACTCTTTTAGAACCTGCTGTTGCTTTTTAGTCGGTTCATTCTGCGGGTTTCTCACTTTCAAAGATGTACGTCCAACGCTTAGGTTTAGTTCATCACTCACCGCACTGGCAATTTCTGGTGCCTGCTCGTTACAAACAGAAATTGCAGCAACATGACCGTCTTTCTGAATGGTCGACATAAGCACCTTACCTAAACGCTGTTGCAACTGCTTCGCCGCCTCTTCGTAATTTTCTTCACTAGCAAACGCGGATGTTGATATACTAAGAAACACTATTGCAGATATAAGACGCGATACAGTGAACATAGTTAACCTCTCAGTTGAATTTTACGCTTAGGTTATATGTTTATACTGTTTAGTTCTATTGGAATTTTTGAGACATATTGTCGCAGGGGTAATCAACATTAATTTCGCAGTTTACAACCACTCAGAATAGTCAATAATGAGTTTATGACAACATCACCTTCAAACCGGAGTCTTAGTAGCATTAATAATGTCGATATTGAAAGTATACGCAAAAATATAGAAAAGCTGCCAATGCTGCCAGTGGTTGTCTATGAACTCATGAAGTACAACCCTGATAGCAAAGACTTTTACGATATTGTTTTAAAACTCGCTCAAGCCGATCCGCCGCTTGCCACCGCATTGCTAGGGTACGCCAACTCTGCCGCTTTCGCGCAACATGAAGCGACAAAAGTCTCCAGTGTTAAAGCCGCTCTCTCTCGCGTCGGCGCCAAACGTTTATTTGAGCTTCTCTTTGCACAGTCAGTGACCCGGGTTTTCCTGCCACGCAAAGCAGAACACCGAGAACTTTGGAAGCATTCACTGCAAGTAGCTCAGTTCGCCAGTTATTTAGTCGAGAGATCAGAGCACCAATATGTCGACCCTCAACAAGTATATATGGCGGGTCTACTTCACGACATTGGCCGTTTTGTCATATTGCAGTTAGCACCTCACGCCATAGACAAAACAGAAGAAAAAGGTTGGCACACAGCAAATGAGCTTATTGATGTCGAAAAAGAAATAACAGGACACACTCATGCTGAAGTCGGGTTGAGCGCTTGTAAAAAACTTCATTTACCAAGGGTTATCGGTATAGCCGTTCAGTACCATCACACACCCGAAGTATTTAATAGTAAAGCCTTGTCGAAAGAAAACAGACAGTTATTAACTGCTATTATGATTGCAGATGAAATGAGCTTCTTTTTAGCAAATAACAAAAAAAATGCACACCTTCCTCCTGCTGAAATAAAAAAAACGCTAAAGGAGTCGGTTTTAAGCGAACATATCGACACCGAGATAGTGCCCTTCAACAAGTTCTGCTATGAGTTTGGTAAAGCCCAACATCAGGTTGAGCGAACATTGGATTCGTTGGGAATAGGTGACTCAACCCATAAAGTCAACTCACATTAGTATGTAGACAGCTAATTGACAATGGTAACGATGCGTATCAATCTAAAACGAATCTCTTCCTAAACGAAAAGCTATGAAAACAATTGTAGAACATTTAGCTCAATACGCCGCTTACCACCGCAACCGTAAGAACGTTGCAACACACTTAATTGGTATTCCGATGATTGTTGTGGGTATTTTAACGCTGCTTTCGCGGCCAGTTTTGCCCATGGAGTTTATGATTATTACGCCTGCCAGCATTGCCGTTTTTCTGTCGATTATTTTTTATGTTCGGCTGGATATCCCGTTAGGCCTGCTTATGACGGTTTTGCTATGGTTTGCGTTGGCTGCCGGCCGATACTTTGCGGCTATGCCAACTGAGCTATGGCTCAGTTGGGCCATTGGCTTGTTTGTTGTAGGTTGGGTATTCCAGTTTATTGGCCATTACTTCGAAGGTCGCAAACCGGCTTTTGTTGATGACATTATGGGCTTAGCCGTCGGTCCGTTATTTGTCGTGACCGAAGTTGTATTTATGCTGGGCTTGCGAAAAGAGTTAAAAGCCGACGTTGAGCGTCAATTAGAACAATAAGTCCCAAGGCTGGCTTGGTTAAAGTCAGCCTTGAATATTCACTAATGACTTAGTTGTCTTCGGTGTTTAAGCTTTTCTCTTTTCTCGGTGGGTTCACCCAATACACATAATTACCTCCTGAACAGTCTAAACCGCTCATTACTGAGTATAGAATCTGCTCAATTTTTCGCCTCAACTAAATCTCTTTAGTAATCAATCAAGTATTTTATTGCCCTTAAAATTTTAAACTTGTATGGTTCCAACAACACCTAAAACTGATTAACAGAAAATATTGGTATGATTTAATGAAGCGCTTAATATTTATCGTTCTGGCCACTTTTTTAACGTGCTCTTTTGCTCTCAGCGTTCAAGCAGAGAAACTTAAACAAGTCTCCTTTTCAGAGGTGCTTGAACTTTCCTCAGGTAGTTCCGTTAAAAAACACAGTTATGGCACCCACCCCTCTCAGTTCTTTGAGTATTGGCCAGCGAAAAACGACGCAGGCCACTTCGACATGATTCACCCTAAAACCGATACCTGGACAATCATTATTCAGCAGCTGAACAAAGAATTGAAACCATGAATGTAACTGATGTAGAAGTCTTAGATAGCAATGACCCGTTGGCCAAATATCGTGATGAGTTTCACCTTCCTGAAAACACCATTTATCTGGACGGCAATTCACTCGGTGCGCTACCCAAACGGGTCAAACAAAGGGTCAAAGAGGTTACCGAGCAACAATGGGGTAACGACTTAATAAGCAGCTGGAACCAACATAACTGGGTCAATTTACCACAGCAAGTGGGCGAAAAAATTGCGCCAATTATAGGCGCGTCGGAAGGTCAATTAATATGCTGCGACTCTATTTCTGTCAATTTATTCAAACTGCTAAGCGCTGCACTTAGTTTTAACGGCACAAACAGCCGCAACAAAGTCATTTCAAGCCACGACAATTTCCCTACGGATCTTTACATAGCACAGGGCTTACAAGGGCTTCTGGGTGAACAGCGCTGCCAATTCGTTGACGTTCAGGAAGATAATTTGCTTCGCAGTATCGACGACTCAACCGCTGTCGTTATGGTCACCGAAGTGAACTTCCGCAGCGGTAAGCGGCTCGATATTAAGTCGTTAACCGAAAGGGCTCATCAGCATGGTGCGCTTATTATTGTTGACTTAGCGCACAGTGCCGGTGCTATGCCTGTTCACCTGGATAACTGGAACGTCGATATGGCCGTAGGTTGTACCTATAAATACCTCAATGGTGGGCCAGGTGCTCCGGCGTTTGTTTACGTAAATAACGCTTTGCAAAATAAATTACAACAACCCATTGCCGGCTGGTTTGGCCATCATAAGCCATTTGAATTTGACCCACAGTATCAACCTGACAGCGGCATTAAACAGTTTCTCGCTGGTACACCATCTATTATTTCAATGTCAGCAATCGACGCTGCATTAGAGCTGTTTGACGATCTAGATTTGCAAACCGTGCGTAAAAAGTCAGTGACATTAACGACATTGTTTGACGACTTAATCAATCAATACGGTTTAAGTGACCAGCTACAACGTCTTTCCCCGGCGTCAGCTGAAGAGCGAGGCAGCCAACTGAGTTACTCGTTCGCGTATGCTTACGAGCTGTGTCAGGCGCTGATAGACCGGGGCGTCATTGCGGACTATCGAGCTCCGCACTTTATTCGTTTTGGCTTTGCGCCATTTTATAACAGCTATAAAGATGTATGGAACGCTGTTGAGCAAATACGAAACGTCATGCAAACAGATGCGTATAAAGAGTCACGTTACGCAGAGCGCCAGGCAGTCACTTAAACGCTATTTCGGAGGTTTTATGGGAAATACAGTATCAGGAAATGACTACCAGCCACCTAAAGTGTGGAAGTGGGAGCAAGAAAGTGGCGGCAAGTTTGCCAGTATTAATCGCCCTGTGGCTGGCGCTACGCATGACAAAGAATTACCTGTGGGTAAGCACCCGCATCAGTTGTATTCGCTGGCAACCCCGAACGGACAGAAGGTCACAATTTTATTTGAAGAGCTGTTGGAGAAAGGCATAGATGCTGCCGAATACGACGCCTATATTATCGATATTACTGAGGGTGAGCAGTTCAGTAGCGGTTTTGTGGACATCAACCCAAACTCAAAAATTCCGGCGTTGCTCGATAACTCTACAACACCAGCAACTCGGGTATTCGAGTCCGGGTCCATACTGCTTTATTTGGCCGAAAAGTTTGGGGAGTTTTTGCCGACAGAGCCCGCCAAACGTGCCGAATGTTTGAATTGGCTATTCTGGCAGATGGGCAGCGCACCTATGTTAGGGGGTGGCTTTGGTCATTTTTACTCTTATGCGCCAGAAAAACTGGAATACCCCATTAACCGTTACACCATGGAAGTAAAGCGCCAGCTCGATGTGCTCGATAAGCAACTCGCAGACAACGACTATATTGCCGGCGACGACTACACCATTGCCGACATGGCCATTTTCCCTTGGTACGGCGCACTTGTGTTAAACGAGGTTTATGAAGCCGCAGAGTTTTTACAAGCACACGAGTACAAAAACGTGGTGGCCTGGGCGAAGCGCATAAACGAACGTCCAGCCGTAAAACGCGGTCGTCGTGTGAACAAAGTTTGGGGCGAAGAAAGCGAGCAGTTACGCGAACGCCACAGCGCCAGCGACTTTGAGTAACTCCTCCGTTGGCAGTGGCTACGCCGATAATGATCAATGACTGAAAGTGTGGGATAATCCCGCACTTTCTTAGCTCTTCTATTTACAAGCGAAAGTCCCTCTCTATGGAAATCAATGTTCGTTTTCTCGAAAACATGCGCCTTGAGGCGAAGTTTGATGACTTCACCGTCATTTCTGACCAACCCATTCGTTATAAAGGCGATGGTTCAGCGCCCGGGCCGTTTGACTACTTCTTAGCGTCATCGGTTATGTGCGCTGCACATTTTATTCGTCTTTATTGCGATGCGCGCGACATTCCCACCGAGAACATTCGCATTTCCCAGAACAATGTTGTTGACCCGGAAAACCGCTATCAACAGCTGTTTAAAATTCAGGTTGAGTTGCCGGCGGACATCGACGAGAAAGATCGCAAAGGCATTATTCGTGCGGCTGAACGCTGCGCGGTTAAGCGGGTTATTGAGAACGAATTGGCGTTTGACGTTGAAGCTGTGGAAAGCATCACGCAGGACGCTCAGGCATTACTCACTATTGACCCCAGCGGTGACGAGAAAACCTACATTGAAGGCAAAGACCTGCCCTTAGAAGACACCATTAACAACATGACCAAGCTGTTAGCTGACTTGGGTATGAAAATAGAGGTGGCCTCCTGGCGCAACATTGTGCCAAACGTTTGGTCACTGCATATTCGTGACGCGGCGTCGCACATGTGCTTTACCAACGGTAAAGGCGCCAGCAAAGAAAGTGCTTTGTGCTCGGCACTGGGTGAATTTATTGAGCGCTTAAGCTGCAACTTTTTCTACAATGACCAGTATTTTGGTGAAGAAATTGCCAATGCCGACTTTGTTCATTACCCGCAAGAAAAGTGGTTTCAGCCCGGGCCAAATGATGAACTACCGGCAGAAATACTCGATGAGCGAACGCGCGAGTTTTATGATCCTGAAGGCGAACTACGCGGCTCTCATTTAATTGACACCAATTCAGGACGTGTCGATCGAGGCATTGTGTCACTGCCGTTTGTGCGTCATTCCGACGGAGAAACTATCTATTTCCCGTCAAACCTCATTGAGAACTTATACTTAAGTAACGGTATGAGCGCCGGCAATACATTGGCGGAAGCTAAAGTGCAGTGCTTGTCAGAGATTTTTGAGCGGGCGGTTAAGAAGCAAATTATTGAAGACGAGATTACCCTACCCGACGTGCCGCAAGACGTCCTGAATAAATACCCTGATATTGTTGCCGGCATAAATGCCCTTGAGGAGCAAGGCTACCCGGTATTGGTAAAAGACGCTTCACTTGGCGGACAATTCCCGGTTATGTGTGTGACGCTGATGAACCCACGTACCGGCGGCGTATTTGCCTCCTTTGGCGCGCACCCGAGCTTTGAAGTGGCATTAGAGCGCAGCTTAACGGAGCTATTACAAGGTCGCAGCTTTGAAGGACTGAACGACTTACCACCGCCAACCTTTAATTCTATGGCGGTGTCCGAGCCAAACAACTATGTAGAGCATTTTATTGACTCCTCTGGTGTCGTGTCCTGGCGCTTTTTCAGTGCCAAGTCAGACATTGAGTTTGTAGAGTGGGACTTTGCATCCCCAACCAATGATGAAGAAGCCGATACCTTGTTCAGTATTCTGAAGGAATTGGACAAAGAAGCCTACATTATGGTGCATGAAGACTTAGGGGCTCCGGTTTGCCGCATCTTAGTGCCGGGTTACTCCGAAGTGTATCCGGTTGAGGACTTAGCCTGGGACAACACCAACATCGCGTTGCAGTACCGCGAGGACATTCTGAACCTACATCGCCTGTCAGACGAGCACCTGGAAGATCTCGTCGAGCGATTAGAGGACAGCCAACTCGACAATTACATGGACATTATTACCCTTATCGGTATTGAGTTTGATGAAAATACCGAGTGGGGGCAGCTCACTATTTTAGAGCTTAAGTTGCTTATTTATCTAGCACTGCAACGTCGTGAAGACGCTCAAGAGTACGTTGAAATGTTCCTGCAGTATAATGACAACACACCAGAGCGGGTGCTGTTTTATCGGGCGGTGGAAGCCGTGCTGGAAATCACCCTCGACGACGAATTAGAGCTGAGCGATTACCGCTATAATTTAGGGCGTATGTACGGTGAAGACGTCATTGAGGCAGTTATAGGTTCTGTACAAGGCACCACACGCTTTTACGGCCTGACGCAAACCAACATGCAACTGGAAGGCATCGACCGTCATCTGAAGCTGCTGGACAGCTACAAAAAGCTACATCGTGCGCGAGCTAAGAGCGCTAGTTAATTTTAAAGCGGCCCACGGTCGCTTTCAGCTCTGATGAAATATCTCTTAAACTACTGAAGTCAGACTGCATAGAGTTAGAGTGCGCTACCATTTGTTCCGTTAAGCTATGAACGCTTTCTAACTCACCATTGACTTCAGCAGCAAGTGCCCGTTGGTCTTCTGTCGACGTGGATATACTGTGGTTCATTTGCGTCACTTTTTGCATCGCTCGCTCAATTTGGGTAATCGCATTCAGTACCAACTCAACTTGCTCTTCACCGTCATTACTCATGGCGTCTGTTTGCTCCATAGCAGCTTTGACTTTAGTCGCTTCGGCTTGCAACTTTTCAACCGTTTTCTGAATATGGTCAATGGAGTCCTGAGTTCGGGTTGCCAGTGTTCTAACTTCGTCCGCCACTACCGCAAAACCTCGTCCCTGCTCACCAGCTCGAGCTGCTTCAATCGCCGCATTTAACGCTAATAAGTTAGTTTGTTCCGCAATTCCGGTTATTACGTCTAAAACGGTGGTAATATCCGCAACATCATCGTTAAGACTTTGAACAGCTTCCGTTGCGCTGGATATAGAACGCGATACTTCACTAATAACTTGTTGCGTTTTATGCGAATTATTCGACACGACTTTGACCGATTCCGCCGCATCATCAACTGACTGGGACGCATCACGCGCATAATCAGCTATTGTCTCGCTGGTGGCATTCATTCTCTGAACCGCCTCAACAATTCGCGCTATTTGCTGTTGTTCGTTATGCACTTCACCGTTCAGTTCATTCACAGTGCCGGATACTCGATCAGCTGCCCCATTCACCTGTTCTGAGGACTGATTCGCATGTGCAATGAGCTGCTGTATCCTGTCTGAGAATCGGTTAAATTCGCGCGCCATAGTTCCGACTTCATCATCAGAATCTATTTCCAAGCGTTGAGTTAAGTCGCCGTCACCTTGAGCAACATCTTTCATCGCTGCGGCAATCGTTTTGACTGGCTTAAACACTTTCATTGACACGTAGTAGGTCACTAACGTCAGAACGATAATAATAGCTAACAGGCTACTGAAAGACATCCAGCGAGCGTTGGCTATTGGCACCTCTATCATTTCGCTTGGAACCAATAACCCTAGTTGCCAATCGATATAAGGCACTTCAGATTTCACAGGGACATAAAATACTTGATAGTCTTCTCCCTTCCACGTTAAGGAGATGCCGCTTTCTCGCGGGCTTTTTGACATGGTTTCAGATAACTTATCAAAACCTTGAGTTTCAGACTCCAAAGCTGACGAATAAACACTATCTAATTTTCCAATAGGCGTATTCAGATCCAGTTCAATATCCTGAGTCGGAAAGTAAACTAACTCATTTTTTTCATTCACCAAAAACGCCTTACCTTGCCCTTGGTAATTTATACTGTCAATAAGCTCAGCAATGGTTGTAATTAATATATCAACCCCACCAACACCTACAAGTTCACCCTGTTGGTTTTCTATGGGCATCTGCAATACTGAAGAAATTGTTTTGTCCGTCGCGTCAACCTGAGGAGACGTCAAATATAAACGCCCCTCTTCTATCGCGTTATGCCACCATGGACGCTTATTAGTAAAGTAGCCCTTGGTTGGGTCGCCCGCATCGGGCCCCGAAGTATCAACACCAATACGACCTTCCTCATAAAGGTATTCATAGGTGTTCGCAGACCCCATAAAAACAGATTTAACGGTGGGGTCATTCTGAACAATAGTTTCAAAGGACTCCTTTATTGATTGAAAATCTGAGTCCGTCGAGAGATCCTTCCCTCTTTCAGTATACTGAGTTAACCATCGAGTAATTCGCGGTTCCGTTAAAAGGGTAGTGGGAATTCGGGCTCTCTCACTGAAAAAGCTATTAATTTCAGCAGCTCTTAGCTCAATAAGCTCGGCAACCTGGGCTTCTGTTTTCTCTCGAGTTAGCTCAGCGATTGTTTGAGTAACAAATACACCAAACGCAGCCAGTAAAACAATCAAAACGCCTGAAATAGACAGAATAAGCTTACGCTGCAAAGAGCCTTTTATTTGCATGGTCCCACCGTTTTTTATTTTTATACACGTTGATATTATCGGCTAATTCATGGTTTTCTTAACGATGACTCAATGCACGGATTATATCTCGGGTAAAATCATGCTCGTTAAAGCCTGCTTTTCCCGCTAAGTCGTAACCGCGACGTACGACAATAAGGTTCTCGCTTGGAATAATGACCAGGAACTGCCCGCGATTACCACGTGCCGCAATAGTGTCGTCAGGAAGATCTGGAAAACGTTCATTGTAGAGCCACCACTGTGCGCCATAACCTGGAGCGCTTTCAGGCGGTTGGGCGGGTGTCGGGGTGCTGATATATTCCAACCAATTCGGCGGTAAGATCTGCTCCCCCTGCCACTTCCCGTTTTGTAAATGCAATACACCTAAGCGAGCCAAATCGCGTGATGTTGTCCATACTTGTGACGACAAAATGAAGTCACTCTGCCAGTCTGTTTCTAAAAACGTATGCTGCATACCGATTTTGTCGAGCAACGCTTCATAAGGGAAGGTTACGTAAGCCTCTTCACTGGACATTGTTTCACGCAGTACGCGAAGCGCCAACATGGTGTCATTGTTCGCGTACTTCCAACGAGAGCCCGGCTCAACTTCAAGTGCCGTTTCTGTTGCGGTGTCACTGACTAAACCGCCGCCCATGTAGACACGATCGGTTCGATTACCCGCCTGGTTACTATCAAGGCCTGACGCCATATGTAATAGATTTTCCAGTGTAATGCGCTGACGCGGATCCAACGGATGCGACCAGTTCTGCAGGCCTGCTTTTTGGTCAACCGATAAAATCTCCTGCTGAACCGCTGCGCCAATAACGCTGGCACCGATGCTTTTCGCCACAGACCAGGTTCGTTGGGCTGTTTCCGGCGTGAAGTCTTCTTTATAACGCTCAGCAATAATTTTATTCGGCGTCGCGATTAACACGGCAGACGTTCGTGCACCTTCGCCATAATGTTTCGTAAAGGCCTGCTCAATGACTGCATCTAGCTTGTCGTTTCCGGTGGGTTCATTAACCGCGTTACGGCTTTGCCATGGGTCTCCGGTGTCCGCTTGTTCAGCGGGGTTGTTTTGAAACGGCTGGTAAACCTGTTTAATGTCTTGTTCAGTAGCCCCTACCGGCAAATCAACACAGCCTAAGCGAGGTCGCCAGACTGAATAACGGATTCTTTTGCCATCATCATAGGCAACACGGACCCATTTATCGTTGCTATTTATTTCAGCGGTCAGCCCATTCACTTTATCGGCAATTAAAGAATAAATCCCCGTTAGCTCGTCTTCTTTAATTTGCGATGGTGACTTTCCGCCATTAAAGGTTGCGCTGCAGGTAAAGTTTGCTTTGTATCCGGCAGCGTAGGCATTGAGCGTTGTGTCGGTTTCTTCAGCGCTCACACATAGAGAAAGAGCTCCGGCTATTATGACTGTTAAATAGCGCTTCATAAAAGATCCTCAATAAAATGTTTATTCTATAAACGCTATAACAACTTCAGGACGATAGCGAGTCAGTGACTCACTCACAAACGTATTAAAGTGTCCGTTCAACGCTTTATACGCAAACTAAGCAATAGCCGCTAACCCGACCAGCCCAAAACAGCTTATTAGTCCGAGCACCGACACAAATTTAGGAATAAAACGCTGCTCTTTCTTGACTTTCAGAGCCGCTATGTTCGTGATGCCGTAGTAAATAAGTACGGTGAAAGCACTTAATGTCCAGGCGGATTCGATGCCTCCGAGCGCGGCGATAATGCCCATAATAAGAAAGGTTAGCCAGGTCGCAGCAGGTGCCGCCTTCTGGGCTTTATCGAGGCCGCCCAGAAGGCGAGGCAAGTCACCGCGGCGTCCCATAGCTAAAATGACACGCGAGACACCGAGTAATAAGTTTAAAACCACACCGCCCATAGCTAGTATTCCGCCGACAATGACCACCCACTGCCACGGAGAGTCACTGATTAGGTTAGCGATATTGAAGTGGCTCTCTTCAAATGTATTAAGGCCCCCTACATGCAGAATAGCAAAACCAACAGCAATGTATAACGCACTAACCACCGCTAACGTCAAGACCACCGCCCTGGGAATATTGCGTCTGGGGTCGGTTATTTCTTCCCCCATTGTGGCTATGCGTCCGTAGCCGGTAAATGCAACGAACATTAAAGCCGCCGCATGGAAAAGCGACAAATGGCTGGTTGGAACCAACTCATTACCAACTGCCGGTGCTTTAGAGTCACTCCCTAAAGCAACACCAATAAATACCACTAAGCCTATAATACTGACTGTGACTAACAGCATATTCAGCCAGTTAGTTCTGCGTACCCCGGACAACACAAATACCGTAAACAGCACCAAAAGGCCTATGGCAACCGCTTTTACCGTGGTTTCTGACACCCCAAAACTGGCACTGATATACCACGCCACCGCCAATGCCGCCGTTGCCGCCGAAGCGCTTTTTGCCACGATGAAGAGTCCGCCGGCTATGATACCGCTGGCTGGATTCAAAAACTGATAACCATACTCGTAAGTGCCGCCACTGACAGGGTGTGCAGCCGCTAGCTGTGCAGAAGACAACCCATTAAACAACGCGGTTAGCGCCGCTAGTACAATTGCCCAAACCAGCATATCGCCGGCTATGGTCGCACTGAGTCCTACGCTGACGTAGGCGCCGGTACCCAGAATAGAGCCCAGGCCAATGATTAACGCGCCACCTAAGCCGGTTTCCCTGACTAATTGGTTCGCCATGTTCACACCTTTAAGGGTTGCTTGATTGAGGATTGTTACATTTTAGACAGGTTTTTGTTGCAGTTTAATGGCATTTTGGAAGTGGTGGCCCCTCGCAGATTTGAACTGCGGACCAACCGATTATGAGTCGGGTGCTCTAACCACTGAGCTAAGGGGCCATTTCTGGTTGGAATGCTTGAAAGCGGCGCAGATTATACGAACTTTTTACCCTTTTGTCATGGGTATCAGCACGTTAAATCGCGATGTTTTTTCAAGTTTTTCGTAATTTATGTCGCCGCCCTGACTTTTTATTGCGTCTTTGATCACTTTTAAGCCAACGCCGTAAGCGTCCGGGTTTACGTCATCGGTTTCGAACATAGCACCTAAGTTTTTCTTGGCTACGCCGTTACTTTCGTCGCACACGGACACATTCACAAAGTTGCCTTCGATATTTGCCTGTATCAGCACTTCGGAGTTAACCGGTATAAACCTCACGACATGCCGAAGCAGGAAGTCAAAAACAAAACGAAACACTAATGGGCTTATCGTGACACGAATATTATCGTCGACAATAGAAGTTACGGTAATGTTCTTCTCACCTGAAAAGCTTTCATGATAATCCGCAATATCCTGCAGCCAGGCCTCTAACTCGAGGTCGCTTTTATCAAGCCCCTGCATGTCTGGCGACAGCTGTGAGAAGGCTTCAAACAAGCTCACAAGCTCTTGTACTTTAGATTTCAATTCAGCGCTATCACTGTCCCTTAACCGTTTCTCGATATTTTCCAAATTACTCAAAGCTAATGCCGCCATTGAACGTGCCATGCGACCGGCTAAGGTTTTTTCAGAGGCAAGGCGAAGCTTGTCAGCTTCTTTCTCGAGTTCTCGCTCAGCAGCCTGTACTTGCTGGCGTGCTTGATACAACAAAAGAAGGAAAGGCTGTATTTCACCTATTTCAGAGGTCACAGAAACGGCTTTACTAGTATCTTCAGCGTCATTCACAATGCGATCACGCTCTTTGTGCCAACGCCGATTAAACGCTGACTCTCGCACAATAATGGCAACACCAATTAATGCCAGCAACACAAATAGCACGCTTGCAGTGACACTAAAATAATTCTGTACCGGCTGTATGGGATGACTAAGCCATATGGCAAGCCCAGCGTGCTGTTTTTCCGGACATGCCACCACGACACGTATAGGCAGCTGCTCAGTGACATTTGCAGCAGCTTTATTATCAGCAATTGCCTTTCGGGCTGCGGAGCTTATAGCCAGTTGGACAGCTCCGGCTAACTGGCTGTCTTGCGAGTTACCACGTGAAGAGGCTACCGCGTAGCCCATGAATCCATTTTCAATGTGCCAAAAGCCGCCAAGCGTGTGTTCCTTATTGCGAATAGACTCGCTAATAGCCTGATACAAAAGCTCGGGGTTACTAACCGCTTGCTGCTTACTTTCAGAAGAGGGATAGAGGTTACTAACAGTTCGCTGAACAGCCGCGCAGGTTTGCTCAAGGCTACTTGTCGTTCGACTGATTAATTGACCGGATGACTGCCAATAAGTCAGCAGCAGACCACCTATCGCTATCGCAATAATAGCGATAGCGAACCAGCGATTAGTACGGGTGTGGCTTGCGAGTGACTGCACGTTGCGTCACTCGCTCTTATTAAGGAAGTTGGTAGAAGTCGCGTGCATTTTGATAAAACACTTTATCAACAGCATCTGCACCACCGTCGGCACTTTCCAACGCATTCACAATGGTTGTAATGTCCGAAGGCTCAAACGAACGGTTACTACGGGTACCTGGTAAGTCGGTGCCAAACATTAAAGCATCTGGGTTAGTTTTATATAGCGCTTTAACAGCATCAGCCACATTGACTTCTGTGCGACCAAAACCACTGGCTTTAATTTTTACGCCACCTTCGGCTAAACGACGCACTTGCGACAAGCCCGACTTAGCCATACCTAAGTGGTCAACGCTAAGTTTTGGGAGCTTCAGCAGCGTAGGCACCATGTCGTCAAGCTCGCGGCTGTCGACGTAAATTTCCAAATGCCAACCCGCTAAGTCCCAAATACGCTTACCAAATTCAACAATACCTTCAATGTCGCGGTGAACACCGCGCTTCAGGTTCACACGAACGCCACGAATGCGGTGTTCGTTCAGTTGCTGAATCTTTTCATCACTCACAGAGCCTGGTAGTTGGGTCACGCCTACAAAGTTGTCACCCAAATTTTCCAGTGCGGCTTTCAAATAACGCTGCTCAAAGCCCTGGAATGAACCCGACACAATAACACCGCCTTCAATAGGCAGGCCACGTGTTAAATTCCGATAATCATCAATATAAAAAGGCTCAGGGATATGACCTTGGTTTTCAATTAGCGGAAACTCGTCATCGTAAATATGCAAATGCGAGTCAATAATACGTTTCGGCCAATTGTCACGGTTATTACCCATGCTGCCTCCTGTGTCAGAGAATATCTTACTCATCCAAGAACGATTTCAGCTGCTCAGAGCGGCTTGGATGACGAAGCTTTCTTAATGCTTTGGCTTCAATTTGACGAATTCGTTCACGAGTTACATCAAACTGTTTACCAACTTCTTCCAAAGTATGGTCAGTATTCATATCAATACCAAAACGCATACGCAAGACTTTCGCTTCACGAGCGGTAAGGCCGCCGAGCACTTCGCGCACTGAGTTACGCAAGCTCTCAGACGTCGCCGAATCGATAGGTAAGTCCAGCGTGTTGTCTTCAATGAAATCACCCAGGTGCGAATCTTCGTCGTCACCAATAGGGGTTTCCATTGAAATCGGTTCTTTTGCAATTTTGAGAACTTTGCGAATTTTGTCTTCCGGCATCATCATGCGCTCAGCCAGTTCTTCCGGCTGCGGCTCTCGGCCCATTTCCTGCAACATTTGACGCGAAATACGGTTCAATTTATTGATGGTTTCAATCATGTGAACCGGGATACGAATCGTACGAGCCTGGTCCGCAATTGAACGAGTAATTGCCTGGCGGATCCACCACGTAGCATAGGTAGAGAACTTGTAACCACGGCGATATTCGAACTTATCCACCGCTTTCATCAAGCCGATGTTACCTTCCTGAATTAAGTCCAGGAATTGCAGGCCTCGGTTGGTGTATTTCTTCGCAATTGAAATAACCAAACGCAGGTTGGCTTCCACCATCTCTTTTTTCGCACGGCGGGCTTTCGCCTCACCAATAGACATACGGCGGTTAATTTCTTTAACTTTACCGATGGTTAAGCCGGTCTCTTTCTCAACGTCGACCAACTTATTCACGCAACGCTCAATTTCGTCGCGTGTTTCTTTCATTGTACTTGCGTAGCTCTCGCCTGAGTTAATTTGCGCATCAACCCACGCCATGCTGTTTTCATTACTTGCGAAAGCCTTCATGAAATCGCGCTTAGACATACCGCCTTGTTCAACGCTTAATTTCATAATAATACGTTCTTGCACGCGCACACGCTGCATCATTGAACGCATGTCTTTAACTAGACGGTCAAACTGCTTTGGTACCAGACGGAACTGTTTAAACAGATCGCTTAGTTTGTCAATTTCAACGCGGGCATCGGCACCATCACGACCATGCTTGGCAATTGCCTGGCGAGTCGCTTCGTATTGTTCACGCAGCTCGGTGAATTTAGCACGAGCGAATTCAGGGTCGATACCAGTATCTGACTCTTCTTCTTCGTCATCGTCTGCATCGTCGTCTTCGTCTTCCAGCTCTTCTTCTGGCAGTTCAGAACCAACGTGAGTAGCAGCAACAGGCGCTTCATCGACCTCTTCCGGGTCGATAAAACCAGAGATAATATCGGTTAAGCGTAACTCTTCCGCTTCGTAAGAGTCCCACTGATCCAATAAGAAATTAATGGCTTCAGGGTATTCCGCCACAGAGCACTGAACTTGGTTAATACCTTCTTCAATGCGCTTGGCAATATCAATTTCGCCTTCACGAGTCAGCAATTCAACAGTACCCATTTCACGCATATACATACGCACTGGGTCAGTTGTTCGGCCTATTTCGCTGTCGACCGACGCTAGGGCTTGAGCAGCTTCTTCCGCAGCATCTTCGTCTGCTGCGCTCTCGGCCATCATCAAGTCATCGGCGTCCGGCGCACTCTCAAAGACACGGATGCCCATGTCGTTGATCATGCGAATAATATCTTCAACCTGATCGGAATCTACAATTTCTTGAGGTAAATGGTCATTAACCTCAGCAAAAGTTAAAAAACCTTGCTCTTTGCCTTTCGCAATAAGTACTTTCAGTTGCGATTGCCGACTCTGCTGCATACAGACGTTCCACCCATGACTGTGAATGTAGAATACCCAAAATGACCAGACAGTATAACAGAATTCAGTCTTTTAAGCTAGAAAAGGCTGACTAGCGAGTGTTATTTCGCCTTGTTTAAGTACTGTATAATTGTCTGGTATTCTTGGCGCTCTACCTTAGTTAATGCGCCCTCTTGCGATTTTTTCAAGAGTGCGTTTGCTCTTTGTTCGAAATACTGGTCTATCAAATAAATAAAAATATCAGAGAATTCCTGCTCAATGTTTTCTTCATCGAGCTGATGATTCCAAAGCGCTAGCTTTTGCAGAGCTGAGTAATAGTCACTGTCGCGCCAGCTCTCAAGTACCTGCGCTGTTGTCATTGGCTTATTCGCACACTGTTTGTGAAGTTCAATGAACAACTCAACGCCATTTAGCTGAAGTGCCCGCAGTTCTTCCTTAACCGCTATTTTAGTGCCAAGCTGCGGGTATTGAAGCAGTAAAGATATCGCCTTTCTAATTGGCGTCATCTTTATTGACTCGGACTTAGGCCGCTTCTGATTAGGCTTGTCAAAATGTCGCTCTAACTGAGACGTTTCACGTCGAAGTATTTCAGCTAACCGTTGCATTAAAGCATCGCGGTAGTACCCACTGGCTATTTTCTCAATCAGTGGCTTTGCTGTACTGAGTAGCTGTGAGCGGCCGGCATCAGTACTAACGTCGATACCTTCCTGCAAGTGTTCAAAAAAGTATTCAGTGAAAGGCTTCGCTTGAGTTAATGCCTGTTCAAACGCTTCTTTGCCTTTATCCCTGACAACGGAGTCCGGGTCTTCACCTTCCGGCAGAAATAAAAAGGCCATATCAAGACCATCTTTTAATAAATGTAGCGCATTTTCCAGCGCTCGCCAGGCGGCATCTCGACCCGCTCGGTCTCCGTCATAACAACAGACAACACGCGGTGACGTTCTGAATAAACGCTGCAGCTGCTCAGTTGTCGTTGCCGTACCCAGCGATGCAACAGCATAGTCAATACCAGCCTGAGACAACGCAACGACATCCATATAACCTTCAACAACCACCACTTGATCTGGTCGGCGCACAGCTTGTTGCATATGCCAGTAACCGTAGAGCTCACTACCTTTATGAAACAAACGCGTTTCCGGTGAGTTCAAATACTTTGGTCCGTCACCTTCAATGATTCGTCCACCAAAGCCGACAACCCGCCCGCGCCGATCGTGGATGGGAAACATAACCCGGTCACGGAAAAAGTCATAATGACGACCTTTATCGTTACGGTTAATGAGCTTCAGTTCGAGCAACTGTTGACGCTGTTTAGCACCTTGCCCGAAGGTTTTTAGCAAGCTGTCCCAGTCGTCCGGAGCATAGCCTATTTGAAAGCGCTTAACCGTTTCGCCACTCAGACCACGCTTTTTCAGGTAGCCAATAACTTGCTCCGAACTCGCATGATGTTTCAGCTGATGCTGATAAAACCGTGCCGCTTGATTCATTATCGCGACATCATCCTGAGTTTGCTGTTGCTTCTTCTGCGCCGCTTGCGGGTTTTCCGGTTCTTCTCTGGGTACCTGCACCCCAAACAAACCTGCCAATTCTTCGACCGCGTCCGGAAACTGCAGACCATCGAACTCCATTAGAAAGTCGATAGCGTTACCATGGGCGCCGCACCCAAAGCAGTGATAAAACTGCTTGTCTTGGCTGACGGTGAAGGATGGCGATTTTTCGTTATGGAAGGGACAACATGCCTGATGGTTCTTGCCGGCTTTTTTTAGCGGCACACGACTGTCAACGACTTCAACAATGTCTGCTCTTTCGAGTAAATCATGAATAAAGCTTTTAGGGATCAAGCCTGCCATTGCCGTCTCAGTTTCAAGGTTAAAGAATCAACAGAAACACGAAAGCCGCGACAATAAGTCACGGCTTCCAGCACTTTACGAAAAAGTGAACACTCAAATTGTCGTTAAACGCTCTTAGTATAAACGAGTACGACGAGCGTTTTCACGAGCCAGCTTTTTAGCGTGACGTTTTACGGCCGCGGCTTTCTTGCGCTTGCGCTCTGCAGTAGGCTTTTCGTAGTGTTCACGACGACGAACTTCTGACAGAACACCTGCTTTTTCACAAGAGCGCTTGAAACGACGCAAAGCTACGTCAAACGGCTCGTTTTCTTTCACTTTTACGACTGGCATTAAAACATCACCTCGGATAAATTATCTATTTGATTAAAAATTAGCCGCTACTGGCTTAAATTGGTGCTGAATTGTACCGACTAAGATTCGGCTTGTAAAGTGTTATCCAATGTTTCAAAACCAATATCGTTGTCACTCAATAATGCCTTAACTTCCGACGATGCCATCAGCAGTTTTCCCAGCAAATTTTGGAACTCGTCAGGCTTATTTTTAAACGCTAACCCAAACTGCCATACCCCTGGTCCAACAATATCCAAACTTTTTACATGGAAAAGCCCAAGTGACAAATCGTTGCCCGGTTCAGTCACTGTTACGCTGGCTTGTAACCCGTCTTCGTCCTCCAGAGAAACCGGTTGAGTCCCTCGATATTGGAAACCAATACCTTTTCCCGATACATCGACAACGGTACCGCTTAATGGATTACCGTTACCCTCTGCATGATGCAGTTGAAGCTCTGCGCTACAGTTAACCGGAATGCGAGGAGATGTGCGTAAAGGCTGAATGTTCGCTTCTCGAGGATAACTCACAAACAATAACTTTTGCGGAAACTGTGTCATGCTGAGTAAATCGACCGTTCCTGTTACTTGCTCACCCGATGCAGCCACTGTGGTAAACGCAAATGTTTTATTCGCTTTTAACTGGGGCAATACATCCTGCCAACGATACTGGCGGGACAATTCAAGAATCAAGTAGTCGGGGTATTGTTGGCCAACCAGCGTGATGTTCAATGTCTGGTAGCCACCGTTTGACTGTAATGAAATTTGAGCAGGCTGCCGAAACCGATTGTTCGCCAAAACACCTTTGCCATTCTGCATTAGTGCTGTCCTTTTTTATTATTATTTTATTAACCATTCATAATAGCGAATATCTGCTACTTTTTAAGTAAATACTCGATATTTATCAGTCGATGTCAATTGACGTCAGTTTTTATAAGGAAGGCTTTCGTTAGCTTGGATCCTGTTGTTTACCGACTATGCTCGCTAGACTCTGAATTAGCTAGACAGTAAGGATGCGAACTTGGCTATTAGTTATTCCAGAGACACATTCCCATACCCGATACCCGAACGTTACCAATGCGAAGGCCTGCTCGGTTACGGCGGTAGCGGCTTGGTTTATAAAGCTTACGACGAGAGACTTCAGCGTACCGTTGCCGTGAAGTTCGCCCGCTCACCCTCGTTAGTCAGTCGTAACCGTTTGGTTCGCGAAGCTCGCTTACTGTCTCAGGTTTCACACCCTTCATTATGTCGCGTTTATGACATTGGTGAGCCAGAAGTCACCTCTTCATCTTTATTCCTTGTCATGGAGTATGTTGAAGGGACTAGGCTCGATAAACTCAATAAGCACTTATCAGTTAACGATGCGGTTGAAATTACCTATCAACTTGCCAATGCTTTAAGCGCACTACACAAGTCGGGGTACGCTCATAATGACGTGAAAGGACATAACATCATTTTGTCGAAACAGAAGCAGTCCGATGTGCCTGTATTGGTTGATTTAAGTATCGCTGAAAACGTTTCGAGAGAGTCTCAGCAACAAGATATCTATCAGGTTGGTGAATTACTGCTACTTCTTCTTGCCAGCATGACCCCCGATGTATTTTTAATGCAACCTGTAGCCGATAAGCGCCGATTGCCGTCAGGGCTGGCGGACATTATTAAGAAAGCACTCGCCGTCGACTCTTATGAATCATTTACTGACATGCCGGAACTGGCTAATACGCTAGCTAAATGGCGAGCTAAATCTTACAAGCAACGAAGACGCCTGGGCTGGGCAACGGCATTGACCGCCTCCACCCTAATACTAGGGGGGCTGGCTCTTACCGCTTTCAATAAACTCGAGACTTACGAAAGCATATACAGTGCCCCGGTTCATCAACATTCGCACGGGCAAGTATTTGCTCATTATACTGAGCACTTAATTGAAGACGGCAACTTGGGCGAGGCCCAGGAGACTGTCGAGCTAGCACTATCACATTTCGACAATGCAATTAGTGAGCATGGTGATTATTTGACGCATCACCGTGAACGCATTGAGTTCCTGCTCGGGCTTGAGCCCATTTTTTCGGATACCGAGTACACCACCCGGCTATTGAACGCTCTAAATAATATGGGCGCTCCAGCTAAATATTCCAGACCAGATGCCGCGTATCACGTCCAAGCCAAAGCTTATCTGGCACTCGCTAGAGTGAACAAAAAACAGGAGCATTTAAGAGCTCGCTGGGTTGAACAGGCCTGGGCAGCGCTGAGTTCAGCACAGGAGCTTTCCTCTGCTGAACATTACTTGCCTACCCAGAAAATGCTTGAGAAGTTTCAGTCCAGCGGCGGAACTGACTGACCGCGCTGCTGATAAAACGCCTCGACAAACTTGTCGAATGTATCGTTATCTAACGCATCGCGCATATCACTCATGACCTTTTGATAAAAACGTAGGTTATGGATAGTGTTTAAACGCCCACCCAACATTTCATTGGTTTTGTCTAAGTGATGTAAGTACGCCCGAGAGTAATTTTTACAAGTGTAGCAGTCACAGTTTTCATCCAACGGACCGGTATCGGTTCTGTGCACCGCGTTACGTATTTTTACCACGCCGGAACTGATAAACAGGTGACCGTTACGCGCATTACGGGTTGGCATGACACAGTCAAACATATCGATACCACGACGCACGGCTTCAACCAAGTCTTCCGGTTTGCCCACACCCATTAAGTAGCGTGGCTTTTGCTCCGGCATTTTGGGCGCCGTGTGCTCTAAAATGCGCATCATGTCTTCTTTGGGCTCGCCTACCGACAAGCCGCCTATCGCGTAGCCGTCAAACTCAATGTCAGTTAAGCCTTTCAAGGAAATGTCGCGCAGCTCTTCGTACATACCGCCCTGAATAATACCAAAAAGCGCTGACTTATTTCCTTCGTGCGCTTTTTTAGAACGCTCAGCCCAGCGCAGCGACAACTCCATAGAGCTACGAGCTTCTGCTTGAGTGGCTGGAAATGGCGTACACTCGTCAAAAATCATGACAATGTCAGACCCGAGTTCACGCTGAACCTGCATCGATTTTTCTGGCGTCAGTAAAATCTTCTCACCGTTAATTGGCGAACGGAAGGTCACACCTTCTTCGGTAATTTTTCTCAGCTCGCCAAGACTGAATACCTGAAAGCCGCCCGAGTCCGTCAGAATGGGCTTATCCCAATTCATAAAGTCATGCAGGTCGCCATGCTGCTGAATAATTTGCGTGCCCGGGCGAAGCATTAGGTGGAAAGTATTACCCAGACAAATCTGAGCCCCGGTATCTTTAACCTCTTCCGGGGTCATTCCCTTAACGGTCCCCAGTGTCCCAACGGGCATGAAAGCCGGTGTTTCTACGGTGCCACGCTCAAACTGCATGCGTCCACGGCGGGCTCGACCACTGGTTTTATCAAGTTCAAATTTCATTGTCATAATGTATCACTTCAAAAATTGTCTGTTTATCGCTGCAACAGCATTGCATCGCCGTAGCTAAAGAATCGGTACTTTTCATCAATGGCTTGCTGATAAGCATCCATAATTAAATCACGTCCGGCAAAGGCTGAAACCAGCATAATGAGTGTCGATTCCGGTAAGTGAAAATTCGTTATTAAACTATCGACCACTTTAAATTTGTACCCCGGATAAATAAAAATATCGGTGTCGTCGAAAAAGGGTTCGATATCGTCACTACTTGAAGCATTTGCCGCTGACTCCAGCGAGCGTACAGAGGTGGTGCCTACTGCCACAACTCGCCCACCATTGGCTCTCGTCTCTTTTATAGCATTGCAGGTTTCTTCACTGACCTTTGCGTACTCGCTATGCATGACGTGATCATTGAGATTTTCCACGCGCACCGGCTGGAATGTCCCCGCACCAACATGCAGCGTTACATAAGCAAAGTTAACACCTTTGTTTCTCAGCTTTTCCAGAATATCGTCGTCGAAATGCAACCCCGCTGTTGGCGCGGCGACAGCTCCCGGCTCACGGCTATAAACGGTTTGATAACGTTCTTTGTCGGAGCTTTCATCCGGACGGTCGATGTATGGCGGTAACGGCATGTGACCATATTCTTCAAGAATGTCCAATACGGGTTCTTCATGCTCAAATTTAAGCTCAAATAACGCATCGTGCCGCGCTAACATAGTGACCTTTACAGCACCTTCCAAAAGCAACTCTGCGCCCGCTTTAGGCGAGCGGTTCGAGCGAACATGAGCTAATACCCGGTGCTCATCCAGCAGTCGTTCTATCAGCACTTCTACTTTCCCGCCGGATACTTTTTCACCCAGCAAGCGAGCAGGAATAACGCGAGTGTCATTAAACACCAGGAGGTCACCTGAACTCAGGGTATCAATAATGTCAGTAAACTGTTTGTGCTCTATCGACTTTGACTCGGCATTGATCTGCAGCAGGCGACTGGCACTGCGCTGCTCCTGCGGATAACGGGCGATAAGCTCGTCAGGCAATTCGAACGAGAAGTCACTGACTTTTAAAGAAGACGGGTTATTTTCTGACATACCTGCGCTTTTTCTGGAACACTTTTAAAGCGCGGATTTTACTGGAAAGTTGGCAGCCTGTCACTGAAACAGGCTGCCTTTTCATGGCTTCTTAATTGGCGAAGCTTATGCCACGCCGAATATCGCCTTCAGGATATAGAAGAAGACAATAGACATAATGGCACCCGCCGGCAGGGTCACAACCCAAGACACAACGATATTGCGCACAACGCCTAAATTAAGAGCGGCAATACCACGCGCCATACCAACACCCAGTACAGCACCTACCAGAGTTTGCGTAGTAGAGATTGGCAAGCCAGTACCTGACGCAAGCACGACGGTAGACGCAGCGGCCAGTTCGGCAGCGAAACCACGGCTAGGCGTTAAGTGAGTAATACCTTTACCAATGGTCGCAATAACACGTTTGCCCAGCATTGCCAGACCGGCAACGATACCAATACCGCCTAGCGGAAGCACCCACCATGCCAACTGCGCTTTGCCACCTATTTCGCCGCCATTTGTTACGACACTGACAACAGCAGCAAGTGGTCCAATAGCGTTAGCGACATCGTTGGAGCCGTGGGCAAATGCCATGGCACAGGCAGTTACCACCATAAGTACCGCAAATACTTTCTCGACGTTGGTGTAATGCATGTCTTTGTCATCAGACGGGTTGAACTTAAGACGGCCAATGGCAAGTTTACCTATAACAAACACAAGCACAGCGATACCTAAAGCCCAAAGGTAGCCCTCCAGACTGCCTAAGTCTAAACCAACGTGCTTCAAGCCCTTTTTAATGGTAACCAACGATAGGACGAAGCCTGCAAGACCCATGTAAAAAGGTACGTATCGTTGAGCCATTTTTAACGGGTTTGAACGATCAAAAATGAGTTTTTGCGCACTCATGAATATGAGATAAGCGATGAAACCGGATATCGCCGGTGTCACAACCCAGCTCCCCACAACACCGCCAACTTTCGCCCACTGCACAGACTCCATACTGACACCAACAGCCGAGAAGCCGACAATAGCACCAATAATTGAATGTGTTGTCGATACCGGCCAGCCCAGGTAAGACGCAATAAGCAACCAAAAGCCCGCTGCCAGCAGTGCCGAAATCATGCCAAAGACAAGAAGCTCGGGCTGATCAACAAAGTAAGCCGAGTCGATAATGCCTTTACGTATCGTGGAGGTCACTTCGCCACCGGCAAGGTAAGCACCGGCGAACTCGAAAACCATCGCAATGAGAATAGCTTGTTTAATGGTTAGCGCTTTTGAACCAACCGAGGTGCCCATTGCGTTAGCAACGTCGTTAGCACCAATACCCCAGGCCATAAAAAAGCCGAACATTGCCGCCATGCCAATAAGCAGCATGCTGTAACTTGAAATAATATCCATAAATTAGACTCCGCTTAGACTCGCGCCAGCATCAATTCAAAACGTGCACCAACTCGTTCTGACAAGTCAGCTAAGTCACCCACCCAGTCCAAAATACGGTATAAAAACATGGCATCCAGTGGGTTCATATCCAGCTCTATTTTGCGTAAGTCTTTGCGTAACTGGATTTGCAGTTTATCGGTGTCTGCTTCAATTGCGTCAAGTTCTGCAATGAAATCATCAACTAAGTCGCGCTCACGACCTTTAAAACCAGTTTCCAGCAAGTCATCAAACTCGGCGATGGTTTCTCTGGCTTTCGCAGCGGCGTCAATACAGCGATTCAGGTAAGCGTCGAAGTCTTTTACCAACGGCTCAGGAATGGTTAATTCACGACCAGTCATAAGACCTGAAATGTCTTTGGCTTTGTTAGCGATGCGGTCTTGCTGAGAAACCAACTCAAGTAAGTCAGTACGCTCAACGGGCATGAATAAGCCACTTGGAAGGTTCAAACGAATTTTGCGCTTTAGTTCGTCCGCTTTTTGCTCGTGCGTAACAATTTTGCTACGAGCGGTTTCTGCCGACGCCCAGTCCTTAGCGTATACCGCTTTAAAAAACTCTTTCAGTGCTTCAGCACAGCGGTGCACTTCGTCCATGTGCTCGATCATCGGTTTAATCGGGGACTTTGCAAATACCCCAAGGAATGAGTTCATTGACATAACCAGTTCCAATTTTTTCAGCTGTTGTTAGCTGCGCGAATGGTAGCGAAAAGTTTCTGTAAATGGAACCGTGATGTTTGATTAAACATCTATCAGCTGAACGCTTGCTCAATTTCACTTTGTTGCTTATCAACCTGTAGTTCGACATTTTGCAACAACTGATGGGCATGACTCATATTATCGATTAACGATCGAATTTCCTCTGAAAACGCTGTAACCCTTGAGCTCTGCTGCTCTGCGAGCTGCAATGAGGTTTTAGCCTCGTCACTTGAAGCCTGTGCTTTCTTCGAAACTTCGTCCGCAGTATCAACCAGGACATTAACGTACTCATGCTGATTTGAGCTCGTCTCTATAATATTCTGGTAGCTACTGTCGATAGCAGCGGATGCGTCCGTCAGCTTTCCTAATGTACTATCAATACTGGTCAGTGAGGACTGAGTTTTCTGGGCTAATTGCCTTACCTCGTCAGCGACAACCGCAAAACCACGCCCTTGTTCCCCGGCTCGAGCAGCTTCAATTGCAGCATTAAGCGCCAGTAAATTAGTTTGATCAGCGATACCCGAAATAACAGACAGTGCCGAACTCACCTGCTCTACAGAACTGGCAAGTTCATTAACTGACGTTTTTGCAGAGTTCATTGCCTGCTCATTCACGTTCGACGCATCACTCAGTTTTCTGATGTATTCCCGGCTTACTTGCATCGACTCTTGTGTACCTAACGCATTTTGCTCAAGCGCTGCCGTACAGCTATTTAAAGAGGTCGTCAGCTCATTGAGCTGATTAATGCCCTCAATCGTTGATTCTGCCGATGTTTGCGTTTTATGTGACGATGAGACCAGCTCCTGCAACTCTTGTATTACCGTTTTAAGTGCGTCATTTACGACAGACATTTGACGAGACTTCTGCGCTTCACTGGACTTTGTTTGCTCAAGAATACCATTAAAAAACTTGGCGACTTCTCCGAATTCTGTTCTTTTATCCGCACCGGGTAAGTAGGTAAGCTGTTGCTGTTCGAGGAGTTGCTGCATAGCGTTACGCAAACTTCGAAGAGGCGTCAAAACCATTTGTTTTAGCAACAAAAAGTTAATTAAAGCAAAGAGTAGTAAAGCGGCAACTAACGCTACAATGGTTATCTTTATTTGTAAAAGTTGTTCTTGCTGAACGTCGATAAGCTGCTTTTCAGCAGCTACTGCTATTGCCTGAATTTGCGCAATGTCTTCTGAGATACTTTTGAATGCCTGCTCTCGTTTGGCTATTAACTCTAAAGTGGACGATAACTCTCGTGGGTAACGGTTAACCAGACTGGCCATCTCCGAGATTATTGTAGGGCCCTGCTCTTTCGCCTCACGTTGAACAAGCATCATTGACTGGTCAGGCAGTTCTTCCTTCACGCCCAGTGCTGGTAACCCCTCCAACCTATTTATTTCTTGCTTGATCGAGTTAAGAACTTGCTGAAGAACATCCTGCTCAACTTCTCCATTAAACAAACGCTCCCGGGTATGAACAAGCTCATTTATTAATAGGATGAGGTCACTACCAACCTGAGCATACTTTTGGCTGGCGGACGGGCTGTTTGCAATTCCTTTTCGGGCGTAATCAAATAACCGGGAAAGTTCATTCGACAATGAACGCTCAGCATTAAAAAGCAAAGCAGTTTCCTGCCCAGAGAGCTTCCCAACTGATCGGTAATCTTTGCCTATTCTGGTATTTATAGACTGGAGCTGGTTAACAACATCGGATTTTTTATCAAAGCCTAAGTCAACCAATTTAGTTTCGGCGTGCTCTACTGCCTTTTGGGCGTCAGTAAGCAGTAAGGTATTTCCGGACTGCAGGTAGCCACTTAGATCAGTAACCACATTAACCATCAGACTTTGCTTTACTGACGAATAAGTTGCCTGCTTATCCTCAATAGTGTTGAGCTTGTTGCTCGACCAAAACAGAACCGTTAAAAAAAACAGCGACAACCCAAGTAAAACAAAAGAAGAAACTCGACTGAATGTGGATACGCGCATAACGTCAAACCGCTTTGAATAATGCGGTCAGTTTAAGACGCTTTTATGACAATTTTATGAAAAAGGCCGCGAAGATTTACTCAACGCGGCCTTTTAGGAACAATTAAGTCTGAATAGACCTTAAAACGTATAAACCAGAGTAACAGCCGTTTCCGTATCCAGCTTTTCAATGCTTTCATCAGATACGTTTGAGTTGTGCGTTCCGCTGACAGAAAACTTCATTGCTAGTGAACTGTTAATGTTCGATGACAATGAGACTTCTGCTTTACTCTTAGTGTTGTCTTCACCCAATTCAGATGACAGCAATGCATTGAACTTTGAATTCTCGGAAATTTTCCAGTCCAGGTTACCCGCCAAACGAAGAATCATTTGCCCTTCAGATTCAACAGGGGGCTCACCTTCAATTTGAATTGGCTTGGTTCGAGAGTAACCAGGACCAATTTCATAGTCGGCGTAAATGTCTTCATCATAGCGATAACGCGCACCATAACCGGTTGCTACCGTTGCCTGGTACTCGTAACCACTAAACTCGTCTTCTTCATAAGAACCAAATACAAACAACGATGAACGACTGTCCGGTGAAAACTTGTAGTTGCTCTGAGCCGACACAAACATACGATCAGCGGTTTCAATTGACTCACCGGTTGACTGGTCTTCCTGTTCAGCCGTGTAGTAGTCAATAACACCTTTATGACGCCAATTTTGGACGTCTCGCGATATATTAAGCTTGCCTTTTAAGCTTTCAGTCTCGGTATTACCCGACGTGTAAAGCAGGCCAAACTCAGCACTTGCTTCCCACTCTTCAACCGTTTCGGTATCCATATCGTCAGCGTCATCAAACATGAAGGTTTGAGCACTGGCCGAAACTGACAAAAATAAACTTGCAAACAATACTGATAAACGCACATTAACCCCTTTATTTTACAATTGCATTTAATTCACCGCTTTCATAGCGCTGGAACATGGTTTCTAGTGTTATTGGTTTTATTTTACTTGCCATGCCTGCACAACCGAAGGCTTCATAACGCGCTTTACAGATTTCTTCCATCGCCGTTGTTGCTGCCGCTAAGAATTTACGCGGGTCGAAGTTTGATGGGTTCTCTGCCAAGTGGCGACGGATAGCACCCGTTGAGGCTAAACGTAAGTCAGTATCAATGTTGACTTTGCGAACACCGTTTTTAATGCCTTCCTGAATTTGCTCAACCGGAACGCCGTAAGTTTCAGGAATTTCGCCGCCAAATTGGTTAATAACTTTCAGCCATTCCTGAGGCACAGATGATGAACCATGCATCACCAAGTGTGTACCCGGAATACGACGATGGATCTCTTTAATGCGATCAATGGACAAAATATCGCCTGTCGGTGGGCGCGTAAATTTGTAGGCACCGTGAGACGTACCACAAGCAATTGCCAAAGCATCTACATTAGTTGCTTTAACAAACTCAGCAGCTTCTTCTGGGTCGGTCAGTAGCTGATCGTGTGACAATTTCCCTTCAGCGCCAACGCCATCTTCTTCACCGGCCTCACCTGTCTCTAACGAGCCCAGACAGCCGAGTTCACCTTCAACAGAGACACCACAAGCATGTGCCATTTCTACGGTTTGCTTAGTCACTCGAACATTGTAGTCATAATCAGCAGGGGTTTTGCCGTCTTCCAGCAACGAACCGTCCATCATGACTGAACTAAAGCCTAATTGAATAGAACGCTGGCATACCGCCGGTGACGTGCCGTGATCTTGGTGAACAACCACAGGGATATGTGGCCATTCTTCAACCGCTGCCTGAATTAAGTGACGGAGGAAAGGAGCACCTGCGTACTTGCGTGCGCCTGCTGAAGCCTGAACAATAACCGGGCTGTCAGTTGCGTCCGCTGCCTGCATAATCGCACGCATTTGCTCAAGGTTATTTACATTGAACGCCGGTACACCGTAGTCGTGCTCGGCGGCGTGATCCAATAACTGTCGTAATGACACCAGGGCCATAAAAATACTCCTTTAAATTATAAAACTTGGGTTCAGGCGTCGTTTGCGCGCTCTTCTAAAACGGCCACTGCGGGTAAAGTCTTGCCTTCCAGAAACTCCAGAAATGCTCCGCCACCTGTTGAAATATAGCTTATCTTATCAGCGATACCATATTGATCAATGGCTGCAAGGGTATCTCCCCCGCCTGCAATGGAAAAAGCATCGCTATTGGCAATGGCATCCGCAATGGCTTTTGTGCCATTTCCAAACTGCTCAAATTCAAATACGCCAACCGGGCCATTCCAAACAATGGTGCCAGCGTTAGTCAGCATAGAGGCAAGCTGCTCTGCTGTTTTTGGGCCAATATCGAAAATCATGTCATCGTCAGCCACAGCATCTACCGCTTTGGTTTCAGCCTTAGCTTCCGCACTAAATTCTTTGCCTGTCACTACATCCACCGGCAACGGAATATCACCACCTTTGGCTTTAGCTTGTTCAACTAACCGGTTGGCTTCGTCTGTGAGGTCGGCTTCATATAGCGACTTACCGACATTATGACCGGCAGCAGCTACGAAAGTATTAGCAATACCACCGCCAACAATAAGCTGGTCAACAACACCACTTAATGACTCCAGCACCGTTAATTTCGTCGATACTTTAGAGCCGCCAACAATAGCCACTAATGGACGTTTCGGATTTTCCAATGCTTTGCCAAGAGCGTCTAATTCAGCTGCCAGCAAAGGGCCTGCGCAAGCAACGGGCGCATATTTGGCAACACCATGTGTCGATGCCTGAGCGCGGTGAGCCGTGCCAAATGCATCCATAACATAGACATCACATAAGGCAGCTAGCGTCTTCGCCAGCTCATCATCGTTTTTCTTCTCACCAACGTTGAAACGTACATTTTCAAAAATAACCAGCTCGCCCGCTTCAATCTCAACGCCATCAAGATAGTCTTTGCACAAACGTACCGGGCAATCGAGAGCATCTGCCAAGTAGTCTACAACCGGTTGCATTGAAAACTGCGCATCGTATTCGCCCTCGGTCGGTCTGCCCAGGTGGGACATAACCATAACCTTCGCGCCGCCGTCCAACGCAGCTTTAATGCTTGGAATAGCCGCTTTCAGGCGAGCATCTGATGCGACTTTGCCGTCTTTAACCGGCACATTCAGGTCTTCGCGAATCAGTACACGCTTATTTGATAAATCCAAATCGGTCATTGCTATGACAGACATCTAAAACCTCTCTTCTTTAAATTCAGATTAAATCTGTTCGGCCATTTTGCGAGTCGTATCCAGTAACCGATTCGCAAAGCCCCATTCGTTATCACACCAGCATAAAAGCTTTACCAACCGCTTATGGCTAACGCGAGTTTGCGTACCATCCACAATTGACGAATGAGGATCGTGGTTAAAGTCGATAGAAACCAGTGGCTCTTCGGTATAATCCAGAATGCCTTGCAACGCACCAGCGCTATGCTCTTTGAGCACTTTATTGACCATTTCCAGCGTCGCGTCACTATTTAGCGTAACGCTTAAGTCCATTGCGGTCACATTGGTGGTTGGCACCCGCACAGCAATGGCTTCAAAGCGCCCTTCTAAGTGCGGCAATATACGCTCAATGCCGCGCGCTAATTTTGTATCGACCGGAATAATGGAACGGCCTGCGGCACGCGTACGACGTAAGTCTGGATGGTAAGCGTCTATAACCTGTTGGTCGTGCATTGCCGAGTGAATCGTAGTGATAGCACCTGAGTCTATACCAAAAACGTCATCCAGCACTTTAATAACCGGGACAATACAGTTCGTGGTACAAGAGCCGTTGGAAATCACTTTATGTTCGGGTGAAAGTTCGTTTTCATTCACGCCGTAAATAGCGGTAAAGTCGACGTCAGGTTTCCCCGGGTGCGAGAACAGTACCCGCTTAACACCTTGCTTTAAGTAACGTTGACCGTCGTCCTGAGAACCGTAAACCCCTGTGCAATCGACAACAAAATCGACGTTATAGGAACGCCAGTCTATCGCTTCAATTTCAGTTTCATGAGCTAAGGCTATATCATCACCGGCAACCGTGAGTTCATCATTTGATTGCGTTACCTTGAAACCGAAGCGACCATGGCTCGAGTCGTACTTCAGTAGGTGAGCTATCGCTTCCGAAGCCGCTGGTTCGTTGATTAGCACCACCTGAATACTGTCTCGGTAACCATTTTCATAAAGCGCACGCAAAAAGCTTCGGCCAATACGACCGAAGCCATTAATTGCGATACGAACGACTTTGCTCATTTACGCGTCCAATAAACGTTTGGCAGCGGCCACAGCGTTTTCAGCGGTAATGCCAAAGTGCTTGTATAAATCACCGGCAGGCGCTGACTCACCAAAAGTGGTCATGCCTATTACTTCCCCGTTTAAGCCAACATACTTCATCCAAAAATCGGTAATACCCGCTTCAATCGCAACACGGCATGTTACGTTTGCCGGTAAGACCGACTCTTTATATTCAGTGCTTTGAATATCAAACACATTGGTCGATGGCATAGAAACAACGCGCGCCTTACGTCCTTCTTTAGAGAGTTGTTCGTACGCTTCAACCGCTAAATCCACTTCCGAGCCAGTCGCAATGAAAATAACGTCAGGTTCGCCGTCGCAGTCTTTCAGGATGTAACCACCACGAGCAATACTTGCCACTTGCTCTTCGTCACGCTCTTGCTGCTGCATTCCCTGACGACTAAACACCAATGCCGACGGTGTTTTACTGCTTTGTATTGCTGCCCCCCAGGCTACTGCGGTTTCCACAGGGTCGCATGGGCGCCAGCATTGCAAGTTCGGTGTTTGACGTAAGTTTGCTAACTGTTCAACCGGTTGGTGTGTGGGGCCATCTTCACCCAGTCCAATAGAGTCGTGGGTGTATACAAAAATACTTGGCTGTTTCATTAACGCCGCCATACGAACCGCATTACGTGCATATTCCATAAACATCAGGAAGGTCGCGCCATAAGCTTTGAAGCCGCCGTGCAGTGTCACACCGTTCATAATGGCCGACATACCAAATTCGCGGACACCGTAGTAAACGTAATTACCGCTGGCGTCTTCTGCTGTCACACCCTTAGCACCGTCCCATAACGTGAGGTTAGAGCCCGCCAGGTCAGCTGACCCACCTAACAGTTCTGGCAGTTTCGGTCCTAGTTCGTTTAATACATTCAGTGATGCTTTACGCGTTGCAATGGCTTCCGGAGCGTTCTGTAGTTTCTGTGCGTAATTGAAGACCGTTGTCGAGAAGTCATCCGGAAGTTCGCCATTCAGTCGGCGCTGTAACTCTTTTGCAAGTTCCGGGTGCTCTTGTTCATAGGCTACCCAGCGCTTGTTCCACGATGACTCCACCGCAGCGCCTTTGTCTTTTGCTGACCACTGCTGATAGACATCAGCAGGGATTTCAAAGGCATCGTGCGACCAGTTCAACTGCTTGCGAGTAGCTTTAATTTCATCGTCACCCAGAGGTGCTCCGTGACAGCTTTCAGAGCCTTGCTTATTCGGCGAGCCAAAGCCTATAACGGTTTTACAAATAATCAGTGTTGGCTTCTCAGTTTCTGAGCGTGCTTCTTCAATAGCTTGTGTAATTGCTTGTGCGTCATGACCGTCAATCGCTTCAATAACCTGCCAGCCATAAGACTCAAAACGCTTAGCGGTATTGTCGGTAAACCAGCCTTCAACTTCACCGTCAATTGAAATACCGTTGTCGTCGTAAAACGCGATCAGCTTGCCAAGACCCAGAGTGCCTGCCAGCGAGCAAACCTCGTGAGAAATACCTTCCATCAAGCAGCCGTCACCCAGGAATGTGTATGTGTGATGGTCGATAATATTGTGGTTTTCGCGATTAAATTGTGCCGCAAGTACTTTCTCTGCCAACGCCATACCAACAGCATTAGCAATACCCTGACCCAAAGGGCCGGTCGTCGTTTCAATACCAGGGGTATAACCATACTCGGGGTGGCCAGGGGTTTTAGAATCCAGCTGACGGAATTGTTTTAAATCATCAATGCTTAAGTCGTAACCCGTCAAATGCAGCAATGAGTATATCAACATAGAGCCATGACCGTTCGACAGCACAAAGCGGTCGCGATCAGCCCAGTCCGGGTTATTCGGGTTATGCTTTAGGTAGTCACGCCACAGCACTTCTGCGATATCTGCCATGCCCATTGGCGCGCCGGGGTGTCCCGACTTGGCTTTTTGAACTGCGTCCATGCTGAGTGCACGGATGGCATTGGCGAGATATTGACGATCTAACATGAAAAACCCCCTGAGGATGAAGAGCAACTTGCGATGCGCGTATTCTCCACATTTCAGGGGGTACAAGCAAATTTATTGGTTAATTTCTGGCTAAATATCGGCCTGTAAATCGGCAGCCTTGTCCGTTTGTTCCCATGGCAAGCCATCACGACCAAAGTGCCCGTATGCCGCTGTTTGCTTATAAATAGGACGCTCTAAGTCGAGCATTTTAATCAAGCCATAAGGACGTAAATCAAAATGACGGCGCACCAGTGCAATTAATTGCTCCTCTGAGTGCTTAGACGTACCGAAGGTATCAATGCTAATAGAGGTCGGTTCAGCAACACCAATAGCGTAAGAAATTTGCAATTCGCAACGCTCTGCTAAACCGGCTGCAACCAGGTTTTTAGCAACATAGCGGGCAGCATAAGCCGCACTACGGTCAACTTTTGACGGGTCTTTACCTGAGAAAGCACCACCACCGTGACGTGCCATACCGCCATAGGTGTCGACAATGATCTTACGACCCGTCAAACCACAGTCACCCATAGGTCCGCCAACAACAAAGCGTCCGGTTGGGTTAATATGGAATTGCGTGTCTTTGGAAATCCACTGCTCCGGCAATACCGGTTTAATAATTTCTTCCATCACCGCTTCACGCAAAGTTTCCTGAGTAATGTCTTCTCTGTGTTGCGTTGACAGAACCACAGTATCAATGGCGACGGGCTTGCCGTTCTCATAAACAAAAGTCAGCTGGCTTTTAGCGTCAGGGCGTAACCAGTCCAGCGTGCCGTTGTTACGCACTTCCGACTGACGTTGCATCACTCGATGCGCATAAGTAATTGGTGCAGGCATTAGAACGGAGGTTTCGTTCGAGGCATAGCCAAACATCAGCCCCTGGTCACCTGCGCCCTGTTCTTCAGGGTGAGCACGGTCGACGCCCTGATTAATATCGCCACTTTGCTTGCCTATGGCGTTTAAAACCGCACATGACGCACCGTCAAACCCCATATCGGAATGTCGATAGCCGATGTCTTTGACGGTTTGACGAGCCAGGTCTTCAACATCAACCCAGGCTTTTGTTGAAATTTCACCGCCAACCAGCACCATGCCGGTTTTAACGTAAGTTTCACAAGCAACACGGGCTTTAGGATCTTTTGCTAAAATGGCGTCTAAAACCGCATCAGATATCTGGTCGGCAATTTTGTCCGGATGCCCTTCGGACACTGACTCTGAAGTAAACAGGTGACGTGACATATGCCCACTATTCCTTTATTTTGATGAAATCACTCAATACTGGTTGCATAATGTAACCGATCACTCTGTTTTTTTCTACTTCTGGACGTCTAAAAGTCCGAATAAGGCAAATAGCATGCGAGTACCGCGGATCTATCACCCTGATCCCATCGACCTAAACGTTGAAGCCGAACTGAGTGCTGACGGTTTTCAACACTTGATCAAAGTGCTGCGTTTAAACGTAAACGATAGCATTGTCCTGTTCAATGGGGACGGCAAAAACTACCCGGCAACCATCACTCATGTTGCGAAAAAGTCTGCGTCCTTTAAGGCAACCGCAGCCGAAGCGAACGATATTGAATCTCCGGTTCATGTGCACTTAGGACAAGTTATTTCGCGTGGCGACCGTATGGACTTCGTGTTGCAAAAATCAGTGGAACTGGGGGTCAGCGAAATTACGCCGTTGTTTAGCGAGCGCTGCGGCGTAAAGCTCAGCGGTGACAGGCTCGAAAAAAAACAGCAACAATGGCAGAAAATAGTGCGCTCGGCTTGTGAGCAGTGCGGCCGCAGTGTAGTACCGGACGTTAAACCGGCACAGACGCTAGAAAACTTTATAAACAACAGCTTTGACGGCTTGCGGTTAACGCTCGATCCAACAGCAGAACAGCCGCTGTCATCTTATACTCAAGCTGACAAGGGTATTCAGTTACTGATTGGTCCCGAAGGCGGTTTTACCGATGACGAAGTCAGCAACGCGGCAAGCCAGGGCTTTAAACCCATGAAGTTAGGCCCAAGAATATTAAGAACAGAAACCGCAGCGCTCTCTGCTTTAACCGCTGTGCAGTATCAGTTTGGCGATTTACGCTAAAGGAGTTTATATGAAAAAGTTAGCAATGGTGATGGACCCTATCGCCGACGTAAAGACCGAGAAAGATACCAGCTTCCGCTTATTACTCGAGGCACAAGCGCGCGGCTATCAATGCTTCTACCTGGAGCTGGGCGACTTAGTTATCGACAACGGAAACCCGATGGCGTTCGCACAGGAGGTCACTGTCCGCGACCAAAAAACTGACTTTTATGACCTTGGTGACAGCGAATACCTGCCTTTGGAAAGCTTCGATGTCATTATGATGCGCAAAGATCCGCCGTTTGACAGCGAATTCCTTTATGCCACGCACATATTAGAGCTTGCCGAACATCGTGGCAGCCTGGTAGTGAATAAGCCGCAAAGCCTTCGTGACTGTAATGAAAAGCTGTTCACCTCGTGGTTTGCGGACGCTATTGCTGACACCGTGGTCAGTGCCCGTGCAGACGTTATAAAAGCATTCCACAAAAAGCACGGCGATGTCATTTTGAAGCCGTTGGACGGCATGGGCGGCGCTTCAATTTTTAAAGTCACCGAAGACGGTAACAACCTGAGCGTTATTATTGAGACCCTCACCGAGAAAGGCCAGCGCTACGCCATGGCTCAGAAATATTTGCCGGAAATTAAAGACGGTGACAAGCGCATTCTGATTATTGATGGTGAGCCGGTGCCTTACTCATTAGCTCGTATTCCCAGCGCCGGTGAAACTCGCGGTAATTTAGCGGCAGGCGGCAGCGGTCGCGCACAGCCGCTTTCCGACAGTGACTGGGCGCTAGCACGTAAAGTTGGACCTGAACTGAAAAAAAGAGGCCTTATTTTGGTTGGTCTGGATGTCATTGGCGACCGTATAACAGAAATAAACGTAACCAGCCCAACCTGCATGCGGGAAATTGAAAACGCTTACGATATCAATATTGCCGAATTGGTGTTTGAAGCTGCCGAGTCGAAATTAAATTGAATTTCCTCTTTGCGCCCCCATATCGAAAGTAGAGATTATCGTTAAGGAGTCGGTGAATCGATGAACAGCTTACAAAACCATTTTTTGATAGCAACACCCATGCTAAACGATCCAGCGTTTAAACGGACCGTTACCTACATTTGTGAGCACAATGAAGAGGGCGCTATGGGGCTGGTCATTAATCAGCCTGCGGAGCTCAGCGTAACGTCGTTACTGGATAAATTAGAAATTGTTTACCCGGATAACAACGAGTATCTGCAAGGCCAGGTTTATCAAGGCGGCCCTGTCGGTCGCGAGCGTGGTTTTGTCATTCACCCGCCACAAGATAACTGGCGTGCGAGTATGAAAATGAGCGACGATATTATGGTCACCACATCGCGTGATATTTTGGAGGCGCTGGGCTCTTCGGCCGCACCGCAGCACTTTTTGCTGACACTGGGTTACGCGGGTTGGGAAGCGGGCCAACTAGAAGAGGAAATGGAAGAGAACTCTTGGTTAGCGATACCTGCCGACCCTGAGCTTTTATTCAATACTCCTGTCAGTGAGCGGTGGCAAAAAGCGACCGAGAAGCTCGGTTTCGATGTTTGGAAATTGGCGCCTGACGTAGGACACGCATGAGCACCATAATTGGCTTTGACTTTGGCACCAAGAGTATCGGAGTTGCCGTTGGTCAAAGTGTTACCGGGACAGCGTCACCGCTTAGCGCTTTAAAAGCCAAAGACGGCATTCCTAACTGGGACGCTATAGAGCAATTATTTAAAGAGTGGCAGCCAGAGCGCTTGGTTGTAGGGCTACCTTTAAACATGGATGGTAGCGAGCAACCGCTCACCCAACGTGCCAAAAAGTTCGGTAGTCGCTTACATGGACGTTTCGGCTTGCCCGTATCTTTTCAAGACGAACGGTTGACTTCAACGGCTGCACGCGAAGAGCTATTTAACAGCGGCGGCTATAAAAAGCTCGAAAAAGGACTTGTCGATAGTCAAGCCGCACTGCTAATTGTCGAGGATTTCTTGAGCAATTCTTTGCCAACCAGCGATAATTCGTTATAGTGTGCTCAGTAATCAGTTGATGTGACAGGAGCTGACCTTGTTTGGTAACGAAGAACCGTATTCAGTTACGGGCAATACAATTCTCTTAAAAGATGAAAATAAAAAACTTCTCTTAATTACTGGGCCTAAATACGACAACATTCTCGTATCGCGCAGTGGCGTTGAGTTTACTGATTTGCCGCCAGAGCGTCGCCCTGGACTCCGGCTGGTCTCTTTACTAGAAGTCTTTAAGAAAGAAAAAACCTACTTTTTTGTCCGTGCGGGCGGTGTCGAGTACCAAATCGACCTTAAATTCGAAGAAAGCCCCATTACGGAAATGAAGTTTTAAGGACGTTAAGGAAGCCAGCGTGACACATCATAACGGTGCGTTTTTCTGGCTTTCTCTCAGTTTTTTACTGTTATTTTCCTCGAGCAGCCTTGCTCAATCTTTTTTTCAGCTTGATGAAAAAGACAACCAACTCCACTTTTCGTATCACTGGGACGACTTCGATGGTAATCAAAACGCCATAGAGTTTTCCGCCCACAAAAAAGACTTCCTGGACCCCTTAAAGCGTTACCGCGGGTTTAATCGTGAACGCAGTCAGCGTGAATTAAGCCGCCAGCTCAATCGATACATTCGCCAGCAAAATTGGCAGGGTATTCAAGCAAAACTAACCCCCAGGCAGCAAAGCGTGGAACTAGTGACAAGTCGGGCGAGAAACCAAGAGCAGCAAGCTCAACTCGAACAGTACAAGAGACGCTTGCGCGAGTACTACAATGAGCGCTGGACTGACTATCTGGACTCCAATTTCTACGAAAGTATCTCACTGCCACCTGGAGAGCGAGGCATCATTCCAGACCATGCCGCTATAGCCAGTGAAATGGAGAACGTCATAAAGCCGCTAATTAATGCGATTGGCGAGCAGTTGGGCGACAATACACAGCGAAATTACATTAATTATGTGACCAGTTTCCTACAGCAAATACCTTACAACGAATTGACCAACAAACTCGACAGCCGGGGCGATGGCTTTATTCCACCGAATCAACTGATTTATTACAACCAAGGCGACTGCGACAGCAAAGTGACGCTAATGACGGCTATTATGCGTAACATTATCAATAACGCTAAAATGGCAATTATTTACTTACCCGAGCATGCGGTTTTCGGCATCAATATAAGCAAACGTGACAGTGACACGACCATTGAGCATGAGGGCATTCAATACGTGCTGGTTGATGTTACCGGCCCCGCCGCTATGCCGGCGGGAACCGTAGGTGAAGATACCGAGTTTCATATTCGCACCGGTCAGTACACTGTAAAACCCGTGAATTAATTTCCCCGCTTTATAAATGCTCTTCCGCAAATTGTGCCAAGGAGCTGCGTACCACACCGTTTAAGTTAACAGTCGCACTGCCCGGGTAATCTTTAAAACGTTCCACAATATAAGTCAGGCCCGATGTGACCGCGGTTAAGTAATAACTGTCTATTTGCGCCAGGTTCCCCGATACAATCAATTTCGTGTTCTCCCCACAGCGAGTTATGAGTGTTTTAAGCTGTGAGGCCGTTAAATTCTGCGCTTCATCCAGAATGACAATGGCGTTTTGAATACTGCGTCCACGCATAAAGTTTAAAGACTTAAACTGAATGTTCGCCTTTTTCATAATGTAGCTAAGACTCGACTCCATGCTTTCATCATGCTTGTGTAAAGCTTCCAGTGAGTCGGTAATAGCCGATAGCCAAGGTGCCATTTTTTCTTCTTCCGTACCTGGCAAATAGCCTATCGACTCAGCAATTTCCGGCGTATTGCGGGTCACAATAATTTTTTCATAAATGCCCTGCTCAACCACCATTTGCAAAGCCGCCGAAAGCGCCAAAAAGGTTTTTCCGCTCCCGGCAGGCCCCGTTAGAATGACCATATCCATATGGGTGTCTAATAAAGCATGTAGCGCCATTGCCTGATAGATGTTTTTTGGTCGCACTCCCCAGGCGTCATACGACATTAGCCGTTCAACGCCTAAGTCCATAAGGGTTACCGAGTCTTTGTCGTAGGTATCCACCCGGGCCGCAAAGCTGCTGGTTTCATCAATAATATATTCGTTGGCAAAAACCTGCGGCAGCAGCTCACGCCCCATTGTATGGTAGGCATCGCGTCCTTCCTGATGGGTTTCCACGCTACCGACCTGCGACCAGAAATCCCCTTCAAATTTATAAAAGCCTTTGGTCAGTAAGCGAATATCGTCAATAAGCTGATCGGTACGGTAGTCTTCGACATATTTCATGCCCGCGCCTTTGGCTTTCAGACGCATATTAATGTCTTTTGTCACCAGCACGACTTCTGCCGGAGATTTATCTTTTTGAATTTCCAGTGCAGCCTGAATAATACGGTGGTCATTCTCGGATAAAGATAGCACCGACTCGTTTTGTTCCAACTGATAATCCGGGAATATTGCCAAGGTGCCTTGAGCGTTGTGCTCGCCGTGCATACGGCTGAGTTTTACACCATCAATAATTTCATCCGGCCGAGCTTCTTTTAATGCCTCTTCTAAAGAACGAATCGCCACCCTCGCCTCACGGCTGACGTCTTTATTTCGGTCTTTAATTTTGTCGAGTTCTTCGAGAACAACCATTGGTATAATAACGTTGTGCTCGTCGAAGTTGAGGAAGGCAAGAGGGTCATGCAGTAGAATGTTGGTGTCGAGGATGAAGTATTTACCCGCTTTATTTTCAGACATAGGCATTTACCTTTTGTCGTTACTGTTTAATTACAGCTTAGCCTAAAATTAATGACAAAATAGTGACACAGAGAAAATTTTTTCTCGGAATTTTTCGGTGAATTCAGTACCATTGCCGCCCTTAAATAAAGCGATTGGGAGTTCTGCAGTGAGTGAATTTAGAGTCGGCCAACGGTATCTCAGTGAAACTGAAACGGAAATGGGGCTTGGCCTTATCACACAAGCAGAGGGACGCCACATAACCGTTATGTTTCCTGCCAACGGTGAAGTGCGCTTATATGCCGCACAAGAGGCGCCTTTAGCCCGTTACCTATTGCAGGAAGGACAGCAAGGGAAACACGCCGAGGGCTGGACTTTTATTATTGAGGAGCTGTCTGAAGCGGCAGGCATTGTCACTTACCACGGCACACGCGAGGACACCCAGGAAACAGTCACGGTTCCTGAACCACAGTTGTCGTACCAAATTGACAACAACCCAGCGCTGACCCGTTTACTGGCGGGACAAGCCGACCGCTTAGATATGTACCAATTACGCTGCGAAGCGAATCAGCATTTGGCTGCGTATCAAAACAGCGAAGTCGCCGGACTTTTGGGTGTGCGCACGCACTTACTGCCACATCAGTTATATATTGCAAAAACAGTGGCTGACCGCTACCACCCACGCGTTCTTTTAGCCGACGAAGTAGGCTTAGGTAAAACTATTGAAGCTGGCATGATCATAAAGCGCCGACTGATGACCGACCGCTCCAGTCGAGTTCTGATAGTGGTGCCTGAATCGCTCATGCATCAATGGCTCATCGAACTGCGTCGCCGCTTAGCTTTAAGCTTCACTCTGTTTGACGAAGAGCGTTGTGAGCAAGCCTCGGAAGATACAGGAAACCCGTTTCTCACTGAGCAGCATATTATTGTCAGTAGTGACTTTATTAAAGAGCCGAAATGGCAAAGTGCTCTATCGGACGCTGATTTCGACTTACTCGTCATTGACGAAGCGCACCACTTACAACCCGACGCCGATGAGTTTGCGCAAGTCAAAGCACTGTGTGAATCCATTCCCGGCCTATTGCTGTTAACAGCAACGCCTGAGCAAGAAGGTTCGGAAGGACACTTCCTGCGTTTGCAACTGCTGGATCCTGATCGTTTTAATGACTACGAAGCCTTTTTAACAGAGCAAGAGCATTACAAAGAGCTCGCCGAACAAGCAGAATCAATTACCGATAACGAGAAACTCGATGAGCTTCTCGATAAATACGGTACCGGTCGAGTCATGTTCCGAAACCGTCGTGCGGACATTGGCGGCTTTCCCGAGCGCCGATTCCATCCCATAGAACTGCCTGAGTTTACGCCAGAAGAGGGTATGCCCTGGTGGATGGATGATCCACGAGTCGACTGGCTCATTAACCACCTTAAAGAGAATCGCAATACTAAAGCGCTCCTCATTTGTAAAACTGCTGAGCAGGTACTCGACTTATCGGAAGCATTGCGCGTTTTAGCCGGGCTTCAGGCGGCCACCTTCCATGAAGGCATGACACTGACTGAACGTGACCGTTCCGCAGCATTCTTTGCAAGTGAAGAAGACGGCAGCCCAGTGTTATTATGCTCTGAAATTGGCAGCGAAGGCCGTAACTTTCAGTTTGTTAGCCAACTGATTTTATTCGATTTGCCAACCAACCCCGATTTACTCGAGCAGCGCATTGGCCGTTTAGACCGAATTGGTCAGCAAAATACGATTGATATCTATCTGCCTTATACTTCAGGTTCAAGCGAATCCATTTTGCTGCCGTGGTATGAACAAGGCATGAATGCCTTCCGCCAGTGTAATGCCATTGGTCGTAAACTTTACGACGCCTTTGGCACCTTCATTGAAGCGGCACTTCAAAAACATCACCCCTTGTCCGACGACATTATTCAGCAAACTCAAGAGTTGAGTGATGCATGGCGTGAACTTAATAAGCAGGGTCATGACAAACTGCAGGCAATGAACGCCTGCCGCCCCGAGCAGGCCGAGCGCATTATCGGGAATATTGAAACAGACTCAGACGTCGATACCGTCGCGGACTTTATGCTCGCATTTTGGGACCGCTTTGGTGTCAATAACGAAGTACTGGACGAGAACCGTTGGTTTATTCGCGCCAGCGAACACATGCGCATACCAGGGCTTCCAGGTCTGCCGGAGGATGGCATTACTGTCACCTTCGACCGGGTAACAGCACTTAACTTTGAAGACGTAGACTTTCTTAGCTGGGACCATCCGATGGTTCAGGCCGCGTTAGAACTGCTGTCCGCCGACGACTTTGGCAGTACGTGCGTTGCTCAAATGAAAAACACCGCCATTCCGGCAGGCAGTTGGTTTCTCGAACTGGACTTCACCAATACAGTAACGGCTCCTGCTAAAACCGCGGCTCAGGAATTTTGTCCGCAAGGTAACCTGCGTTTGTTACTCGACAGTCAGGGCCGAGAGCTGTCCGATAAAGTCTCCCGTGAGCTACTTGATCAGCAAGCCAGTTTTCTCGACAAAAAAACCGCTCGTCAAATTTTGAAGCAGCTACGAGGCCCGGCTCAAGACCTGATACACGGAGCCCAGGGCCAAGCTCGCAGTTGGCAAGAACGGTTGGTTAAGGCGCAGCAAGAAAAAATCAGTGAGACACTGCAACGCGAGCTCAAGCGTCTGGAAGCATTAAAGGACGTGAACCCATCCGTTCGTGAGTCAGAAATTGAGGCTCTCAAAGAGCGCCAAGCCACTTTGTTGGCCGCAACCGAGCAGCCACAACTGTCGCTAACAGCTATTCGCATATTGGTGAATAATCACTAATGGCCCTTTTGCATTATCGACCACCGTTAGAGCCTTACCTAAAAGTTATTTACGAGGACTCTGAATTGCTGGTGGTTGATAAGCCAGGGGGCTTGCTCAGTGTGCCTGGTAAGCATATTGAGCATCGCGACTCTGTATATACCAGGGCACAGCGTGTGTTACCCGATATTCGAGTTGTTCACCG